>OLJA01000211.1_pt1 | contig 42437 bp, 33 predicted proteins | sample 1601401 | NCBI WGS metagenome assembly OLJA01 (sample SAMN01915217, study PRJEB22387) | human gut metagenome | isolation source: stool | host: Homo sapiens | place: USA | reverse complement strand
ATGAAGTCCAGCTTGCCAATGACGCAAAACAATGGGTGGAAGCCATTCAGGAATACGCCAACATCACAGAGCTGGACGCAGCCACCCTCAACCGCTTAATCAAAGAAATCGTCGTGCATGAGCGCATTGACGAAGATAAAACAAGACACATTTCTATCGAAATTCATTTTAATCTCAAACCCATCCCGGAGGTGGAACAGGTCACTGCCTGACCTGTCCCGCCGGGACGGTTCTCTTAAAAACACCATATAGATTTTTTGTACGCCGCCGCCCGCCATCGAGCAGAGTTTTACACCTAATTGGGGATAAAACAGCTGATGGCAGGAGGCGGTGTCGTTCTGATCGGCACCCAGCTGGTACCGTTACTGTCCGGATTGTTCAGCTGAGAGAAGCAGGAGGGAGATGACTCATGGATCGGATATTTGAAGCGATTGAAGAATGGATGAGGAATCTTCTGACAGGCATGGTAAGTTCCAACCTGACAACAATGTATACCGATGTCAATGAAAAGACCGGTCAGATTGCTGCTCAGGTTGGGCAGACACCGCAGGGCTGGAATGGCAGCATTTACAGCATGATACAGAATCTTTCCGAGTCGGTCATTGTACCGATTGCCGGTATGATTATCACATTTGTACTTTGTTATGAGCTGATCTCCATGTTGACGGAAAAGAACAACATGCACGACATCGACACCTGGATGTTCTTTAAATACTTTTTCAAGATGTGGGTGGCAGTCTGGATCGTCAGCCATACCTTTACGATCACGATGGCGGTATTTGATGTCGGGCAGTCCGTAGTCAGCCGGGCAGCTGGGGTTATCAGTTCTGATACAGCGATCAATATAGATACGATGATCTCCACGATGGAGACGGCGATGGAATCTATGGAGATCGGTGAACTTGTCATACTGGCACTGGAAACGATGCTTGTAAGCCTGTGTATGAAGATTATCTCAGTCTTTATTACAGTGATTTTGTATGGACGTATGATTGAGATTTATCTCTATTCGTCCGTTGGAGCGATCCCGTTCGCAACCATGTCCAACCGGGAATGGGGGCAGATCGGGAACAACTATCTTCGTGGATTGTTTGCACTGGCATTCCAGGGATTTTTTATGATGGTCTGCGTGGGAATCTATGCGGTCCTGGTCGCAAACATCCAGATGTCAGATAACATACATTCTGCATTGTTCGGCGTGATGGCATACACGGTGATCCTGTGTTTCAGTCTGATGAAAACAGGAAACTTCGCCCGCAGTATCTTTAACGCCCATTAAGAAAGGAGGAACTGGCAATGGCATTTGTATCTGTGCCTAAAGACTTAACCAAGGTCAAGAATAAGATCATTTTCAACCTGACGAAACGGCAGCTGATCTGCTTTGGGATTGCGGCGGCGGTAGGGCTTCCGTTTTATTTCTTAAGCAGGGGAATCATTGGTTCCAGTAACGCAGCGACCGGGATGTGCCTTCTGATGCTTCCGGCATTTTTGTTTGCCATGTATGAGAAGGATGGACTCCCGTTAGAAAAGGTCTTAAAAAATATGATCACCGTAAAATTTATCCGTCCTCCGGTACGCAAGTACCAGATGGAAAATATGTACGAGAAAAAGTATACCGTGGTCAAAAAGAAGAAAGGGGGAACGAAGGGTGTTAAAAAGAAAAAACGATAGACAGCCGCCACAGAGCTTAGACGAATTATATCCGGATGATTACTGGCTGGATGAGGAGGATGGAGAAGAAGAACTTCCAGACCCCGCAATGAAAAGAAAACCAGTAAGCGGCAGATTGCATGATGAGCCTATGGTGACAGGGTATGAAGCACTGGAACGGCGAAGAGGTGTCCGCAGACCGAACCGGAAACTGACACGCAGGGAAAAGAAAGCCCTCAAAAGGGCACAGAAATATGAAGAAAAACTGCATAAGGAACATGAAAAAGCGGATAAGAAAAATGCAAAAAGGGAAGCAAAGCTGGCAGCCAGAGCAGAAAAGCAGGCAGTGCGTGACGCAAAGAAAAACGCAAAAAAGAAAAAGAGCAGATCTGTCGCAGCACCGTCGGGGCAGCGTCCGGCAGGAAAAGTGGTTTCCGGAACGAAAGGCAGTGGGACAGGAAAGAAAACACCGGATAGTGCCAGAGATAAGAGGATCACTGCACAGCAGTCGATTCCATACCATGAGATGGGAAGGGACGGTATCTGCCGGGTGCAGGACAAGTTTTATTCCAAGACAATCCGTTTTTATGACATCAACTATCAGCTGGCACAGAATGAAGATAAGAACGCCATCTTTGAAAACTGGTGTGATTTCCTGAATTACTTTGACAGCACAATTCATTTTCAGCTGTCTTTTATCAACCAGCACAGCAACATGGCAGAGTATGAGAAGGTCATCCATATCAATCCGCAGGAGGATGAATTTGATGACCTACGTATGGAGTTTGCCCAGATGCTCAATAACCAGCTGGCAAAAGGAAATAACGGGCTGATGCGTACCAAATATATCACATTTGGGATTGAAGCGGAGAATATCCTGGAAGCACGGCCAAAACTGGAACGTATCGAGTCGGATATTCTGAATAACTTTAAGATCCTTGGGGTATCTGCCTATCCGCTGAACGGAGAGGAACGGTTACAGATCATGTATGAAACCTTTAACCAGGACAGCAAAGTTCCGTTCCATTTCTCTTATGACGATGTACTTCGGACAGGGCTTAGTACCAAGGATTATGTCGCACCGACCAGTTTTGTATTTAAGAATGGAAAAGATTTTGAGATGGGCGGCACGATGGGAGCTGTTTCCTATTTACAGATCCTTGCACCGGAACTTACCGACAAGATGCTGGCAGAGTTTCTGGAGATGGACAGCAACCTGATGGTGAATTTCCATATCCAGTCCATCGACCAGATGAAGGCGATCAAACTGGTAAAAAGCAAGGTGACGGATATTAACCGTATGAAGATCGAGGAACAGAAAAAAGCAGTCCGGGCAGGCTATGACATGGACATTATCCCTTCGGATTTAAATACATACGGTGGGGAGGCAAAAAGGCTTCTGGAAGATCTGCAGTCCAGAAATGAGCGAATGTTCCTTGTGACAGCATTGTTCTTAAATACCGCACCGACCAAACAGGAACTGGAAAATGTGGTGTTCCAGACTGCAGGTATTGCACAGAAATATAACTGTGCATTGAAACGGCTGGATTACCAGCAGGAGCCGGGACTGATGAGCTGTCTGCCGCTTGCGATGAATTTCGTACCGATCAAGCGGGCACTGACAACGACATCCACGGCGATTTTTGTCCCGTTTACCACACAGGAATTATTTATGAGTGGGGAGTCCATTTATTATGGATTAAATGCCCTGTCCAATAACCTTATCATGGCAGACAGGAAGAAGCTGAAGAACCCGAACGGACTGATTCTTGGTACACCGGGTTCCGGTAAATCGTTTGCGGCAAAACGAGAGATTGCAAACGCATTTATCGTGACGAAAGATGACATTATCGTATGTGACCCGGAAGGGGAGTATTATCCGTTAGTCCGGGCATTTCATGGACAGGTGATCCGTATTTCCCCGACCAGCCACGATTATATCAATCCGATGGATATTAACCTGGATTACGCTGACGATGATGACCCGCTTTCCTTAAAATCGGACTTCATCCTGTCCCTTTGTGAGCTGGTAGTTGGCGGAAAGAACGGACTGGAGCCGGTTGAAAAGACCGTCATTGACCGATGCGTAAGGCTGGTCTATCAGGATTTCCTTTCTGACCCGGTACCGGAAAAAATGCCGATCTTAGAGGATTTATATAATCTTCTCCGTAATCAGAAAGAGCAGGAAGCACAGCGTCTGGCAACGGCACTTGAGATCTACGTCAATGGTTCCTTAAAAGTGTTTAACCATAGAACCAACGTGGAACTGAGTAACCGTATCGTATGTTTTGACATTAAGGATCTGGGAAAACAGCTGAAAAAACTGGGTATGCTGATCGTGCAGGACCAGGTGTGGAACAGGGTAACGCTCAACCGTTCTGCGAATAAGAGTACCAGATATTATATTGATGAGTTCCATCTGCTCTTAAAAGAGGAGCAGACAGCAGCATACAGCGTGGAGATCTGGAAGCGATTCCGTAAATGGGGTGGTATCCCTACGGGTATCACGCAGAACGTAAAAGACCTGTTAGCCAGCCGGGAGATTGAGAACATCTTTGAAAACTCTGACTTTATCCTGATGCTCAACCAGGCATCCGGTGACAGACAGATTCTTGCAAAACAGCTCAACATTTCCCCACACCAGCTTTCTTATGTAACGAACAGCGGGGAAGGTGAGGGACTGGTCTTTTATGGCAGCACCATTATCCCGTTCAAGGATAAGTTTGATAATTCCCTGATGTTGTATGCCCTGATGACTTCCAAGCCGGACGAGGTGGAGAAACGGAAGAAACTTGGTATCGGAGAACGGGACGATTAAAGAAATAAACGAAACAAAATAAAACAGAGTAGAGGATGAGCCGGGGGGAATACTTCCGGTAATTTTTCTGCCCGGAAAATGGAGGATTACAAGATGGAAGATTACAGAAACATGGAGAGATGCAGCGGTGAACCTTGCTGCATATTTGCAGAAAGAATCTGTGCAGACAATGAAAAGGAGATTTTGAAAATGGAAAAGGACACAAAGGAAAAAGTAACGGCTGATGAAATGATGGATGATCTTATCTATCTGGCGGAACTGATTGACTTCATGGGAATTACAGCTTGTCTGGCTGTAAGGGGAACTTTAAGTGAGCGAATGACAGACAAGCTGACGGATTCCATTGCAGGGATGGCAGATGAAGTGTTGGAGAAATGGGAGGACTATCAGGATAAGACAGAATAACCGGGACAAAGCAGTAAAGGGGATGGTCAAAGTTGCAGGAGCATGAGTATAAGGCGAGAGATAAAACCGTCCAGAAGATGAGCCGGGATGGTCTGCGGGAAGAAAACCTCCGGAACAAGGAAGAAAAAAGGATCACCGGACGGGATACGGATACCGAGATTCCCCGCAGTGAGAAGAAAGAGGAACTGGATTTCAGTAAACGCAGACAGGAACGGCGGAAAGAAGAACGGGGGATGGAACAGCCGGAGCAGAGTTCCAGAAAACCCAGATATAGCAGGGAACATGTATCCGACCAGGATATAAAACCAGATATGGATGAAGAGGTGGAAACAGAGGGAGATGTTTCCGTTGAAAATGGAGAAAATCCCAAATCTGCCTTTCGCACAGAGAGTATCCGTGGACAGCCAAGAGGGGAACGGGCATATCTGGAGACAGTTGCGGACAGCCGGGATCTTCGGAAGAAAAAGATGGTCAGGGATTATGCTGCAAAGGAAAGAAGGAAGGAAAAGGAGGCTTCCAGAGAAGAAAAAGCAGCCAAAAGAGAATCTGCCCGTTACCGGGAAACTTCCGAAGTGATGGAAGATTCCCTGGATGAGTTCCAGGAGGAGATCAAAGGCAAGTCCAAAAGGGAATGGGTGCTGAAGGAACAGCGGAAAAAAGTTTCCCGTTTGTCTTTTGGTGATGAAGGTAACGGCATGGTACATGGTGCCGGGATCGGTATCCGGAATCCGGCATCGGCAGTCAAAGATGCGGCAGTCACGGTAGCACACTGGAAAACGCATGAAGAAGAGGATGAAAATGCGGCAGTGGAAGGGGCACACCGGGCAGAACTTGCCGGGGAAAGCCTTGCAAGGAAATCCATCTACATGCGGGAACAGCTGAAAGGGCGGAGGGAAGAATCCCGGAGATTAAAAGAAAGCGTCCTGGATGAAGCAGAAAGGAGCAGGCTGGTATTTGAGACTGCCTATGGAAATGAAGCGAAGGACGCAGTGAAAAGAGAAGCAGAGAAGAAAAAGAAATCTGCCCTGCAGAAACTCTTTCAGAAGAAGCGTTACCAGAAGCAGTATCAGGCAGCCAGACAGAGTAAAAAAGTAAAGGATGCAGCGATCACTTCCGCACAGAAGTTTACGGAAAAAGCGAAAGATGCGGTCAAGATGGTGATGGCACAGAACCGGGGAATTTTTGCCACGGTAGCAGTCTTTGCCCTGATCTTTGTGCTGATCGCAGCCAGTTTTACCAGCTGTACGGCATCCTTGCAGGGAGCTTCCTCAGCGATCATCTCTACCAGCTATTCCAGTACTGATGAAGATATTTATGCCGCTGAAAATGCGTACCGTGCCTTGGAAGAAGCACTGAATACACAGATCAACCAGATGGAATCCACCCATCCGGATTACGATGAATACCGGTATCAGATTGATGAGATCGGTCATAACCCATATCAGCTGATCTCTTATCTTACGGTAAAATATGGCGGCTTCACTTACGAGGAAGTGGCAGAGGAGATTAAGGAAATCTTCCGACAGCAGTATGGGATCACCACAGACTCTACCAGAGAGACGGTTACGGAAACCAAGACGGTCCGGGTAGGGGAATCCTTGGGACAGGTTGTGACGAGTGGATACTGTAACTGCCCGATCTGCTGTGGGCAGTGGAGTGGCGGACCGACAGCCAGTGGGGCGATGCCGACAGCAAACCATACGATTGCCGTGGATGCAGCGAACCCATTTGTGCCGATCGGAACACATGTAGTCATGAACGGTGTGGAATATGTAGTAGAAGATACTGGAGCGTTTGCAAGATATGGGGTACAGTTCGATGTTTACTATGACAATCATGCGGCGGCATCCGCACATGGACACCAGACATGGGAAGCCTACATAGCAGACAGTAATGGAAGCCAGGAAGTGCAGGTCACGACCACAAAAGAAGTGAACCGCCTGGATGTAATGATGACAAACCACAGCCTGGATGCCGTGTTAAGGAGCCGTATGACAGAGGAAGAACAGGAACGCTACGATGCGTATAACAAATATTATGGCAACCGTGATTATCTGTTTGATCTAAACAGCATACCCACCGGAAGCAGTGGATTTGGTTACGACATACCGGCAGATGCTTTATCTGATCCACAGTTTGCAAAAATGATACAGGAAGCAGAAAAATATCTGGGTGTTCCATATGTATGGGGCGGTTATTCCCCAAGTGGTTTTGACTGTTCCGGCTTTGTAAGCTGGGTTATCAATAACTGTGGAAATGGATGGAATGTCGGAAGATGTACTGCCGATGAGCTGCGGTCACACTGTTCGCAGGTATCGCCATCGGAGGCAAAACCGGGAGATCTGATCTTCTTCCAGGGAACCTATGACACAGCGGGAGCAAGCCATGTGGGAATCTATGTCGGCAATAACATGATGATCCACTGTGGCAAGCCTGTCCAGTATACGAGCATCGCAAGTGCCTACTGGCAGGAACATTTTATGGCGTTTGGTCGTCTGCATTAGAGGAGGTGACAGGGCAGATGAACATGAAATTAAAAAAACTTCTGGATGATATTCAGAAAACGGAGGATAAGATTGCTGAATTACAGGAACACCTGAAGCGGCAGAATACATTGAGACAGCAGATGGAAGATATAGAGATCGTTAAGTCGTTCCGTTCCATGAAGCTGGACAGCCGCAGCCTGCTTGTCCTGCTTGATGGGATTCAGAAAGGAACCGTTACGATCCAGATGGATGAGGATGGCGGTATTACGGTGGAGGATGCAAAAGCTCCGCAGAAAAAGGAAAACAACGCAGAAGTTCATAGACCATCTGTTGGTCAGATGACAGAAAGAGAGGTTTTAGACGATGAGGAATAAAGTGGTAAAGAAACTGCTTATGATTGCCATGGCAGTCACCATGATCTCCGGGACATCCATTGCTACGGTTTACGCAAATGCAAACCCACCGGCGGAGGAGACAACGACACAGGTAGTAGAAGAAACAACAACAGAATCAACAGAAGATACGGAGAAGAAAGAGGATATCGGAAGGGTCACCGGGGAAGGGGATAATTCTGCTTTTTCTACTCCGGGAAATGCCCAGCTGGTGGATGATAAGGAAAATGATGATACGAAACAGTTCCTTACCATCCAGACCAAGAAGGGAAATACGTTTTACATGGTCATTGACCGTTCCAGCAATACAGAAAACGTGTACATGATGTCCCTGGTCGATGAGAATGACCTGGCAGAATTTCTGGATGAGACAGAAAAGAGCAAAGAAACCGAAGAATCAACCGTAGTGATTCCGGAAACCACACCGGAAACTACCCCGGCAGTAGAGGAGGAAACCGAAGTGAAGAAAGAAGAAAAGACAGGAATGAATGTAAAAGGACTTGGAGCAATCGTACTTGCAGTGATTCTTGGAGTGGCAGGTATCGCTGTTTATAAAAAGCATGGACGTGGCAAAGAGGAGGACTATGTAAGCGAACAGCTGGAGTTCTCTGACGGACCGTATGTAAATGAAGAAGAGGATGAGGAAAAAGAATAAACTTCCATCTCCAAAGAAGCAACCAAAATAAGGACAGGGGCGGCCAGAGCAGTTTGGCTGCCCTTTTTTCAGAAAGGACAAAAAAGCGTATGTCAAAATTTTTAGTGATCGCAGAGAAACCAAGTGTGGCACAGAGTTATGCCAAAAACCTGTCAGCTTATAAGAAAGGGGACGGATATTTGGAGGGAGAGAGCTGTATTGTCAGCTGGTGCCTTGGGCATCTGGCAGAGTATGCACAGCCGGAAGAATACGATTCCAAATATGAGAAATGGCAGTTTGATGACCTTCCGATTCTTCCGCAGGTCTGGAAGTTGAAAGTTTCCAGAGATAAGAAGAAACAGTTTGATGTGTTAAAAAGCCTGATGAACCGGGCAGATGTGGACTATCTGGTAAATGGCTGTGATGCAGGAAGGGAAGGGGAACTGATCTTCCAGAGAGTGTATGACCTTGCCGGATGCAGGAAACCGGTGAAGCGTTTATGGATCAGTTCCATGGAAGATACGGCAATCCGGACAGGTTTTCAGACAATGAAAGGAGCAGAGGAATACCGGAATATCTGCATGGCTGCGGTATGCAGGGCACAGGCAGACTGGCTGATCGGAATGAACGGAACCAGGGCATATACGACCTGTTATTTTAAACGTCTGGTTGTGGGCAGGGTGCAGACGCCAACGCTTGCCATGCTTGCAGAACGTCAGGATAAGATTGAGCATTTTCAGAAAGAAGCCTTTTATAAAGTAGCACTGACAGACGGAAGGCTTACGGTGGTTTCTGAAAATATTGCAAATGAGGAAGCCGCCGATCTCCTTGCTTCCTTATGTATGGGTTCGGAAGCTGTGATTACACAGGTAAAGAAGGAACAAAAGAAAGCATTTCCTCCCAAACTTTATGATCTGACCAGCCTGCAAAGGGAAGCAAACCGTTACTTTGGCTATACGGCAAAGAAAACACTGGATATGCTGCAGGAATTATATGAAGAAAAGCTGGTCACTTATCCAAGAACGGACAGCCAGTTCGTGACGGAGGATATGAGGGATACCGTAGAGGAACTGGTAGGGAAAATGCCAGTCTTACTTCCGTTCCTGGATTATGGACAGCTGGGACATAATATCACCAGAGTGATCAACAATGCAAAAGTATCCGACCATCATGCGATTCTTCCAACCAAAGAAGCCGTAGAAAAAGGAATCTCTGATCTGCCAGCGGACAAAAAGAACCTGATGATGCTGGTCTGCCAGCAGCTGGTGCAGGCAACCGGGGAAGAGTATCAGTATGAGCAGACTGATATTACGGTCAAATGTCAGGAACATGATTTTACCGCCAGAGGAAAAGTGCCGGTGCAGATGGGATTTAAAGAGGCGGGAAATGCTTTTAAGAACCAGTGCGTGAAAGCCAAGCCGGAAGAAGAAACGGAAAAAGAAACTTCCATTCCATATGGCTATGAAGAAGGAATGACGCTTTCTCCGGTAAAGGCAGAAAAGACAGTGCATTTTACTTCCCCGCCAAAACTATTCAATGAAGATACCCTCCTTGCTGCTATGGAAACCGCAGGGAATAAAGACTTTGATTCGGAGACAGAGAAGAAAGGATTGGGGACTCCGGCAACCAGGGCTGGCATCATTGAAAAACTGGTTTCTTCCGGCTATGCAGTCAGAAAAGGAAAGCAGATCTTGCCAAGCACAGAGGGCAGGGAACTGGTGAATGTCATGCCGGCTTATCTGAAATCTGCCGCAATGACTGCCGAATGGGAGAATCAGCTTTTAATGATGGAAAAAGGGCAGATCACAGATACACAGTTTATGGGAGAGATCACTTCCTTAGTCGGTAAGATTCTTTCTGTGTGCAGGGAGATACCGGAAGTGGAAAGGAGAAGGTTCCAGAAAGCAAGGGAAGTGATCGGCAAGTGTCCGGTCTGCGGTTCGGATGTCTACGAAGGAAAACAGAATTTTTACTGTTCCAACCGGCAGTGTGATTTTGCCCTCTGGAAAGAAAACCGTTTCTTAGGAAGCATGGAGAAAACACTGGATAAAAAGATGGCAGTGGAGCTTCTTGATAAAGCCTATACTCATGTAAAAGGGCTGTATTCCAGAAAAAAAGATATAAAGTTTGACGCAGATCTTTTACTGACACTGGAGGACGGAAAGCCAAGGTTCCATCTGGAATTTCCAAAGAAGAAAAAGAAATAAGACAAGGAGGTAAAGCGATATGTCTAAATTACAGGACATCCGGGATCTGGCACAGGAACATGCGGTATCAGTGAGCAGTTCACCCAGAGACTGGATGGATTATATGGACACAGCATCAAGGTTATATCGTTATTCTTTTTCAGACCAGCTTCTGATCCATGCACAGCATCCGGAAGCAACGGCTTGTGCATCACTGGAATTATGGAATGAAAAGATGTTCCGATGGGTGAACTGTGGTGCAAGGGGGATCGCCCTGCTTGATGAAACAGGGCAGCATACCAGACTCCGTTATGTGTTTGATATTTCGGATACCCACATGGTAGCCGGGGGCAGAAGTCCGTATCTTTGGAAGATGCAGGAACACCAGAGAGAAGAGATCCTCACCCATCTGGCAGAGGTCTATGCTCTGGAAGAAAAGGATACAGCAACTTTGCAGGACGCATTGATGGCGGTTGCAAGGGAAATGGTCGCAGATAGTCTGGAAGAATATCTGGACGGTTTGGAGTATGCTGCGGAAGGAACGTATTTGGAAGATCTGGATGAAGTCACGATCCGCAGTGATTTCCGTCAGCTTGCAACGGACAGTGTATATTACATGCTTTCCAGACGATGCGGGCTTGAACCGATGGAACTTCTGGAAGAAGAGGACTTCATGCATATCACAGATTATAACCGTCTGTCAGTTCTCACCTTCCTTGGAAATGCGGCAAGCCAGCTCAGTGAGAGTATTCTGATTGATATTGGAAAGACCGTACATAAAATTTCTCTGGAAGAAGCCAGAAAAGAGGTTGAAATTTCCAATGAAAGGAATTATAATAACTTTAACACGTTAATGCGTGAAAATAAAAATCAGGACGTAGAAAACAACAAAGAGGAAAATATCGAGAATGAAGGAGGAACCGACTATGGAACTGACATATCATCGCAAGGGGGATTACCTGTTCCCGAACCTGACCGTCGAGGAGGAAGAAGTGACGATAGGAAAATACGGGATGCTTCGGAGGAGATTCCTGAAGGAACACAAGAACAGCCTGTATCAGAGCCTGTTCCTGACAGGAAAGCTGAACAGCCATCTGGCAGAAATCGAGAAGGCAGCACAGGAGAGGATGGACAGCCAGATGGAGAAATTGCTGAAGAACCATCCGGCACCGGACAAGGAAGCAGACCCGATGGCTTGGACAGCACATATGAACGCACTGATGGCAACAGCGGAAGAGGGCATCTTGACGGAATTGGTATACAGCTAGTTGAAGATACAAGAGAAGATGGACTGAGTAAAGCAGAGGAAGAAATTGCCTCTGCTTTATCTTTGCCCGAATATCCAACTGCAAATGAACAAAGACGGCAGATCGAGGAAAGAGCAGCAGCCCTTTATGCCGGAGAAATCCCGATTCCAGAAAGCGTTGTCGATGAGATTTTACGGACAGGAGGAAACCGGGCGGGCAGTCAACTTCGTATCATCTATAATTTTATGAGCGAACAGGCCCCGGAGGAATATACGGAGTTTGTGAAGCGTGAATACCGCAAAGGTGGAAAAGGCTTTCAGATTGATGGAAGTGAATATTCGGTCTGGTTTGATGAAACCGGGATGCAGATCGCAGTGGGGCATACGGTCACAGACCAGATTTTAGATAAGGCATTTTTATCATGGGAAGATGTCAGCGGACGTATCCATCAGCTTTTAGACCAGGGTGAATATGCACCGCAGTCTGTATTGGATGCAGCAAGAAACAATGCAGTAAAAGAACATGCACAGGCTCTTGCCTATATGAAAGGGGATATGGCAGAAGGGGTAGCCGAGATTGTTTTTGATGAGGAGGATTTACCACATCTTCACAGTATCTATCCGGAGATCACGGATTATCTGGAAGAAAAGCTGGAAGATCCACAGTGGCTTTCGGAACTGAATGAAAGACTGGATGCACTGGCAGAAGCCTATGAAGAAAATCATTCCATTATGCGTTTCCATTATTATAATCCTATAAATATCTCAAAGCAGTTTCAGAAGTTTGCGGATGAGGTCATCCCTTATCAGGCAAGAGACGGGTTTGCATGGAAAGACCATCCGATGTTCATTACGCAGGATGAGATTGATGTTTTTCTTGCAGGAGGTGGAGCGTATTCGCAGGGCAGGCTTAGGACGTATTCCTTTTATCTGTTGCATGAGGATGAAAGATCGAGGACAGGTTTTATCAAGGAACAGTATGGGATCGGTGGAAGCAGTCATGCACTGTCTGGTGCCGATGATTCACACGCAAATTATGATGGAAAAGGATTGTTTCTTGCAAGAGGTGCTTATGGAAATCCATATACGTCAGTTTTATTATCCTGGAATAAAGTTGCAAATAGAGTAGCTTATCTGATAAAGAATGACCAGTTCCTGCAGGCAGAAGATTATGCTCGTATGCCGGAATATGAACGGGAACAGATGGCAAACAAGGTACTCCGCTTTTATGACCGTCTTCCGGAAGAGATAGACAGACCATTTACGGATGATTTCTTCTGGGAAAAACCAGGAAAAGAAATGGTGGCGGTTTTAGAGAATCCAGAGCAGGCAGAAGAACTGTTACAGAAGATGGATGCAGCATTGGCAGTTCTGCCATTAGATTTTGAGGCATATGGGACAAACTACCAGCAGAAAACAGAACTTCTTTCAGAACTTCACCAGTATGCAGAAGGAACCTATACGATTTTCCCGACACCAGAAGCAGAACCGTCTTTTGCGGAACCATCCGGGCACCAGATGACCATGTTTGATTTCTTGGATACGAAGGCGGTGACAGAACCGACCGTAGTAGATATGTCAGATGTGGAGGAAATAGAAGAGGAAGAGGTTACTGCCAAAGAATATATTCCGGAAAATCAGGAACAGGAAATAACAGAAACTTCTGAGGGACAGGAACAAAAGGAATCAGAAGAAGAGATAACGGTTAAAACAGCAGAAGAGCTGGCGGAGTCCTGGGATGAAGGTGTTTTTGAGTATCAGGGGTATCATTTTGAAGCAGTAGGGGTATTGCCGGAAGGAATAGAAGGAAAAGATCTGGTTGCACAGACCCGTTCCAATACAGAACTGCATTTATCGACCTACCATACAGAAGATTTCCCAAAGTATTCTTATGATGATTTTTATGCAGTCAGCAATGCACCAACTGCCGATGTGTTCCGGTGTCTGGAAACCGGACGCAATTATATTCCCGGAGAAAATGAACTGTTTGGATATGAGGGAGAATTTCAAGCATATTTAAAACCGGAAGTAGAAGAGATTGTAACAGAACCGCATAACTTTCGGATTCAGGATAATGACCTTGGAGCAGGTGGTCCGAAAGCAAAGTATAAAGCAAATATGGAAGCCATCCATTTATTGCAGACTCTGGAGCTGGAAGAACGTCTGGCAACACCCGAAGAACAGGAAATTTTATCCCGTTATGTTGGCTGGGGTGGCATCCCGCAGGCATTTGAAGAGAAAAACAGTAGTTGGACAAATGAGTATCTGGAGTTAAAGAATACCTTATCATCGGAAGAATACAGTGCAGCAAGAGCATCGACCTTAAATGCTTTTTATACATCACCGACTGTGATCCGAAGCATGTATGAAGCACTGGAAAATATGGGACTGAAACAGGGAAATATTCTGGAACCGTCCTGTGGTGTTGGTAACTTTATGGGACTGATCCCGGAGAGTATGAGCAAAACTAATATGTACGGTGTGGAACTCGACCCGGTTTCGGGCAGGATCGCAAAACAGCTTTACCAGAAAAATAAGATTGCCGTGCAGGGATTTGAGGAAACCAGTTATCCAGACAGTTTTTTTGACTGTGTGATAGGCAATGTTCCGTTTGGAGCGTATCAGGTCAGTGACCGCAGATATGACCGGCATCATTTTATGATCCATGATTATTTTATTGCAAAATCCCTTGATCTGATCCGTCCGGGCGGTGTAGTGGCTGTGGTAACTTCCAGTGGAACGATGGATAAACAAAATCCGGCAGTCAGACAGTACCTTGCAAACCGGGCAGAGTTATTAGGGGCAATCCGCCTTCCCAATAATGCGTTCCAGAGAAATGCCAATACAGGTGTTGTTTCCGATATTTTATTTTTCCAGAAAAGAGACAGGGCTTTCATTGAGGAACCGGACTGGATACATCTGAAGGAAACTGCCGAAGGATATTCGGTCAATGCGTATTTTGCAGATCATCCGGAAATGGTGCTTGGGGAGTTTACAACGGAGAGTACCCAGTATGGAAAGCAGGAAGTAACCGTAAGACCAAAAGAGGGAATCACCTTAGAGGAGCAGTTAAAGGAAGCAGTAAAGCATATACATGGTACCATCACGGAACTGGAACTTTCTGACACCGAACTGGAAGAAGATGTGGTGTCCATTCCAGCAGACCCGGAAGTAAAGAATTTCAGCTTTACGGTGGTCAACGAGGAAGTGTATTACCGGGAAAATTCTGTGATGAATCGGATGGAACTTCCGGCAATGACAGCGGAACGTGTCAAAAGGATGGTGAAGATCCGTGATGTTACGAATGAACTGATCCAGTGCCAGATGGAAGAGGGAAGCGATGAGCAGATCACAAAGCTGCAGGGAAAACTCAATGAAGAATACGATACCTTTACAGCAAAATATGGTCTGCTTAGCAGTAATGCCAATAAGCGGGCATTTAGCCAGGACAGCAGCTATTGTCTTTTGACTTCTCTGGAATTTCTGGATGATAAGGGAGAACTGAAACGGAAAGCGGATATTTTTACCAAAAGGACAATCCGCAGGGCAGAAACGGTAACTTCTGTAGATACTGCCAGTGAAGCACTTGCGGTTTCTATCGGTGAGAGGGCAGGCGTTGACCTTTCCTATATGGCACAGCTTTCCGGGAAAACAGAAGAGGAGCTTACCGAAGAACTGGCAGGGATAATCTTTAAGAACCCAATCAGTGAAAAATGGGAGCCATCGGACGAATATCTTTCTGGAAATGTGAGGGAGAAACTGCAGATCGCCAAACAGTTTGCAGAAAATCACCCGGAATATCAGGTGAACGTGCAGTATTTGGAGCAGGTACAGCCAAAAGATCTGGATGCATCAGAGATTGAGGCAAGACTTGGGGCAACCTGGATTTCAGAGAACTATATCACACAGTTCATGGCAGAGACATTCCATACACCAAGATATTATGTAGGGAGCAAGGTCAAAGTCCAGTATGCCGAAGTGACCGGACAGTGGAATGTTATGGGAAAGAATGTGGACAGCTACGGAAATGCTCTTGTCACTTCCACTTATGGAACACAGAGAGCCAATGCCTACCGCCTTTTGGAAGATGCCTTAAACCTCCGGGATACCAAGATCTATGACACGGTACAGGATGCCGATGGAGAACACCGGGAATTAAACCGGAAGGAAACGATGCTGGCACAGCAGAAGCAGGAACTGATCAAAGAGGAATTTAAGGAGTGGATATTTAAAGACCTGCACCGACGGGAAGATCTCTGTAAGATCTATAATGAACGATTTAACAGCATCCGTCCACGGGAATATGATGGAAGCCATATTCAGTTTGTTGGCATGAATCCGGAGATCACCCTGATGCCGCATCAGAAAAACGCAGTGGCTCATGTGCTGTATGGAAATAATACGTTACTGGCTCATTGCGTAGGAGCTGGAAAGACATTCCAGATGATCGCAGCCGGTATGGAATCAAAACGGCTGGGACTCTCACAGAAGAATCTTTATGTTGTGCCAAACCATCTGACCGAGCAGTGGGGCAGTGATTTCTTACGACTTTATCCTGGGGCAAATATCCTGGTGGCAACGAAGAAAGACTTTGAGCCGGCGAACCGAAAACGGTTCTGTTCCCGTATTGCGACAGGGGATTACGATGCCGTGATCATCGGACATACACAGTTCGAGAAAATCCCTCTTTCCAAAGAACGGCAGATTGCCATGTTGGAACAACAGATCGCAGATATTACGTTTTCCATTGAAGAAGCAGCACATCAGGCAGGGCAGAATTATACCATCAAGCAGTTGGAAAAAACAAAAAAGAGTCTGCAGACGAGGATAAAGAAACTTAATGACCAGACCAGAAAGGATGATGTAGTAACTTTTGAGCAGTTGGGCGTAGACCGGCTGTTTGTGGATGAAAGCCATAGTTTTAAGAACCTTTTTTTGTATACAAAAATGCGGAACGTGGCGGGCATCTCACAGACGGATGCACAGAAAAGTTCGGATATGTTTATGAAATGCCGGTACATGGATGAACTGACCGGCGGCAGAGGAATCACCTTTGCTACAGGTACTCCCGTATCGAACAGTATGACGGAGCTTTACACTATCATGCGTTATCTCCAGTATGACACACTCATGCGTATGGGTATGGGACACTTTGATTCCTGGGCGGCAACGTTCGGGGAGACAGTGACCGCAATCGAATTATCACCGGAAGGAACGGGTTATCGTGCGAAAACACGGTTTGCCCGTTTTTTTAATCTTCCGGAGCTGATCTCCATATTTAAGGAAGCTGCGGATATTCAGACATCGGATATGCTGAACCTTCCTGTACCGGAAGCAGAGTTTATCAATGAAGTCTTGAAGCCAAGTGAAGAACAGCAGGAAATGGTCAGTGCTTTTTCAGAACGTGCCGAAAGTGTAAGAGGCGGTCTTGTGAATCCGACAGAAGATAATATGCTCAAGATCACCAACGATGGAAGGAAGTGTGCGTTAGATCAAAGGCTTTTGAATGAACTTCTCCCGGATGCCGAAAAAAGCAAGGTCAATACCTGTGTGGAAAATGCTTTCCATGTATGGGATGAGGGAAAGACAGACCGGACAACCCAGCTAATCTTTTGTGACTTGTCTACTCCAAAAGGGGATGGGACTTTTAACGTATATGATGATGTCCGGAACAAACTGGTTGCCAGAGGAATCCCGAAAGAAGAGATTGCTTTTATCCATGAATATAACACGGAGGCAAAGAAAGCGGAACTGTTTGCAAAGGTGCGGGCTGGACAGGTGAGAATCCTCATGGGTTCTACACCGAAACTCGGTGCTGGTACCAACGTGCAAGACAGGCTCATTGCTCTGCATCACCTTGACTGTCCGTGGAAGCCGTCTGATCTGGAACAGCAGGAAGGACGTATTTTAAGACAGGGAAACCAGAATGACAAAGTAAAGATATTCCGGTATGTGACGGAGAACACTTTTGATGCGTATATGTGGCAGATTTTGGAGAATAAGCAGAAGTTCATCAGTCAGATCATGACCAGTAAATCCCCGGTCAGGGCTTGTGAAGATGTGGATGATACGGCACTGTCCTATGCAGAGATCAAGGCACTTGCTACAGGCAATCCATACATTAAGGAAAAAATGGATCTGGATGTGCAGGTGAGTAAACTGAAACTCTTAAAGGCAAACCATACCAGTCAGATTTACCGTCTGGAATCCGATATTGCAAAGAATTTCCCGGTACAGATCAGTGCATTGAAAGAGCGGATTGCCGGGATGCAGATAGATTCCCAGATAGTAAAAAGCGTAGATTTACAGGATAATGACACGTTTACCATGACAGTAGGAAATGTCCTTTATGAAGATAAGAAAGAAGCAGGCGAGGCATTGATCGCTGCCTGTGCAGGACTAAAAACCGTTAGCACCAGCGGAAAGGTCGGGGAATATCATGGGTTTACGTTATCTGCTTCCTACAATATGTTCTCCAATGCATTTGAACTGACGGTCAAAGGGAAATGTTCTTATAAGCTGGAGATCGGAAAAGACCCGGTAGGAAATATGCAGCGTATCCATAACACCCTTTCTTCCATTGACAGGAAGCTGACGGAAAGTGTGCAGAAATTGGAAACCGTACAACAGCAGCTTGCTACTGCACAGGAAGAGGTAAAGAAACCATTCCCGAAAGAAGCAGAGCTGAATGAAAAGATAGAACGGTTATCCGAGTTAAATGCGTTGCTGAACATGGATGAAAAGGGCAATGAGACGATTATGGCAGATGAGGATATTGGCAGAGAAGGAGGTAGCACAGATAGCAGGGATGCTGTAGAAGAAAAAGAACTTCCGGAAACAGCAGACAGAATCCATAAGCCATCTATTCTGGAACGCTTAAAGCAGGAGAAGGCACAGCAGAATACAGCGGAACAGCCACCTGTACAGAAAGCTGCAAAGAAAAAACATGAACAGGAGTTATAAAAGATTTCCCGTCAGAGTTTTCTCTGGCGGGGACATAAAATGGAGGGTTTGTTTATGGCAAATAATATAGAAAAACAACTAAAAGAAATATCGGAACGGCTGGAGCAGGGAGTAAAAGAAATCTTTACTTCGGAGAGATATACAGAATATCTGAATACCATGTCAAAGTTCCATAATTACAGTTTTAATAACACCCTTCTGATCACCATGCAGAAACCGGAGTCTACGTTGGTGGCAGGGTATCAGGCGTGGCAGAAGAAGTTTAACCGCCATGTAAGGAGAGGGGAAAAAGGAATCCAGATTATCGCACCGACACCCATCCGTGAGAAAAAGGAGATTGAAAAGATTGATCCGGTGACCAAAGAGCCGGTGATCGGGGATGACGGTCAGCCGGAAACAGAGATTGTGGAGATGGTCATTCCAAGGTTCCGTGTGACAACGGTATTTGATGTCAGCCAGACAGAGGGAGAGCCGATTGCAGAGCTGGAAGTACCGGAACTTACCGGGAGCGTACAATTTTATGACACGTTCATGGAAGCATTGCAGAACATTTCCCCTGTGCCAATCCGCATGATGGAGATAGAAGGGGAAGCAAAGGGGTATTATCATCAGACAGAAAAGTATATAGCAATTCAGGAAGATATGAGTAATCTTCAGACCATGAAAACCGGAGTACACGAAGTAAGCCATGCATTGCTGCATGACCGGGAGGTAATGGATGCGGAAGGAATTTTAAAAGACCGGACAACCAAAGAAGTAGAAGCAGAAAGTATTGCTTATATTGTCTGCAATCACTTTGGTCTGGATACTTCCGAATACTCTTTTACCTATATCGCCAGCTGGTGTGAAAGCAAGGATATGAAAGCACTCCGGGCATCTATGGATACCATCCGGAAAACGTCTGCGGAAGTCATTGAGAATATCGAGACACAGATGCACGAGCTGGAAATGGAAAGACCAGTTCGGGATACTTTTCATAAGGAAGATTTAATTCTGCATCTTTCAGGCAGTATGGGTTCCGAGTTTACTTATGATCTGATCGAAAACATGAGCAGGGAACAGTTAGAGCAGAATGTGGGGGAATACGTTCGCCTTCTGGAAAGTGGTGAGATAGAGGAGAATGAGAAACCACTGGAAAGTTTTCTGGAAGAAAAAGGTGCTGCCGTCACACCACTCTATGACAGCAGTGGACACGGAGAAAATTATCCGATTGATTTTTATGATGTGGAATATGATGCTGACACAGGCGTAACTTATTTTTCTGACCTTTCTCCGAAAGAGCAGGCAGAGATGTTGGTGCAAAAAGCAGAGTTTCCAAGAAATATTTTTTCAGAAGAAGAAAAGGCATTTGTAAATGAATATGCAGAAACCTTCCCCGGACAGGTGGAAAGACTGAATGACCTGGTATGGGATATGAGGGAATCTTACGATGAAGCCGGTTCAAAGTTGGTGTATGAAGTGATCCAAGCAGCAAGGGCGAACTTCCCAGCGAAGGAACCGGAAATTGAAGAAGAAACAGCCATGCAGTATGCCCACCGTCTGATTGAAACGGCAGAAGCTGCCAATACGGGGAATTTTACAGATTCCCAGAGAAATCTTATTGTGAATTTTGCATATAAGATGGATGACAAAGATGAAGTGCTTGGATTGGTGAACCGTATGATGACTGCAATCCGCAGACCGGGAAGTGAATATACGAGAAGCCTTATGAATGAAACACAGGCACAGATTGACAATTTCCCAGATGGCATGATCGGTTTAACAGAAATGCACGAAGCAGGAATCCGACTGGAACACATGTATCCTCTTGAAAAAAACAGGGCAGTAGAATTGTATCGTGAGGGTGCGGAAGTTTTTCTCTTACATGGAAATCCAGACAATCCAGAGCAGGCAGGACAGATTCTTGCAGAAACAGAAAATGCAATCCTGGGACATGACGGTATTTTTGGTATCACGGAAGCAGAATGGGAAGTACATAAAGAAAGAGAAGCAGCTGCCGCCAGACAGGAAGCACTGGAACAGGACAGTGCGGAAAAGATTGATGAGACACTTCTTCTGTATGGAGAAAGCAGAAGGTTTGCCATTTATCAGATGGATAGTGGAGGTGAGCATACTTATCAGTTTATGGGAATAGAATCCGCAAAGAGTCTGGGCTATACCATTGACGGAAAGGATTACCGGATGGTTTATGCAGCACCGTGGATGCCAACGATCACGTTAGACAATATATTTGAACGTTTTAACATTGACCGACCGGAAGATTTCCGTGGCCATTCCTTATCGGTAAGTGATGTGATCGTGATAAACAGGGGTGCAGAGATTACAGCCTATTATGTAGATTCTCTTGGATTTCAGGAACTTTCGGAGTTTATCCAGCAGAGAATGAACATGCTGGAACATAATTCCGTCAGGGCATATCCGCCAGTTTATAAAGGAACATTGGAACAGGCAATGGGAGAACGGGATGTAGATGCCTATCTGGATTCCAGAAAGTTAAACCTGGACTGCAAGAAGGCAATCGAAGAAGCTATCCGGGAGAATTTTGACGGACTGCACTTAAAGCAGGATGCGGCAAAAGAAGTCGTGGAACGCTTCGGGGAAGAACGTATGAATTTTGTTATGGCAAATACTATCCGTGAACTTTCCCATGATGGAAGATTCTCCAGACAGAACAAAGACTGGGCGGAGCATATCGAAGTCCCGGAAAATATCAGCCGGGGCAGAAATCTGAACCTGGATTATGTGATCGAAAGCCACCCGGCAGTTTTAGACGGATTTATCGACACGGCAAGAGCTGAGATCCGGATGCAGAGGATAGAACAGGCGATAGGAGAAAACGAAGTGACGATCACGGCAGAGACAAGAGGATATGAAGCAGAAGGACATAACGGGACATGGCATACGGTTGATGAAAAGGAATATGCCGGGGAGAAGTTCTTCTTAATGGAACATGATGAATTTGGCTCCGATGTGGCAGGCATTATCGTAGCAGAAAATGGACAGCTTGTAGCGGAGGACTTATGGAATGGGTTTGATGAAGGAGCGTTAGAAGCTGTATCAGAATATTTGCAGGAAAATGGAACAACACTTTATGACTTGACGGAATTCCCGAAAGATTCTGTTGTAACCCTGCGGAGTGGACAGACACTTACAATCGAAGAAATACAGGCAGTACAGAAAGATACCTGGGAAGAAACGATGGCAGGAAAAAATGAATCTGGAACGGATGTCCGGTTTAATTTTCATGCAGTCAGTGAGGTGCAGCTGCCAGAAGGCATAAAGTTGAAAATGCCAGAGATTCATTACGTTGATAATTTTTATGTGATGGAAGATGTAAATGCAGAGGGTGTAGTAAAAGTAAACCGGTATGAATCACTGGATGAAGCGATGCAGGAATATTTACGCCTGCCAAATCATCAGAAAAAAGTGCTTGGTATCCAGAATACGGAAACAATGCAGGAAAGCATGGATTTTATCCGATGTGAAAACGGAATAGATCAGCTGATCCATGCATATGAACAGATCGGAGGGTGGCTGAATCCGGAAATATATGAAGCGGTAAATAAAATGGAAAATATGCTGGAATGGAATGAGGTACAGATTGCATATCAGATTGGAAAACAATACTTTACAATCCAGACTGCAGAAGATGGCTATGATTATACATTTTACAATGAAGATTATCAGGAGGATGATGGAGGAATCTATGACAATCCGACAATTTATGTAGATGAAGCTGCCAGTGATATTTTGGAAGATAAAGGGTACTCATTGGAAGACGCAAAAGTAGTGGATTATGAAGAATTGATGGCAGATGTGGAAGAAGTTCAGGAAGAACAGATGCAGCGGATACAATTAGAAAAAAACTGCCCAGCAAGTATTTTTGAAGGATTTCGCAGGGAAGAAGCACTGCAAACCTATGAGGGAATCGCACTGCAGTTTATCAGGAGTAAAGGGTATCTGAGCATACAGGCAACAGAAGAAGGATATTCGTTTATTTTTTATGACTCTGATCTGCATGAAATCCAGAGTGGTGATTACGATAATCCAGACGCATCCATTCAGGAAGCTGCTTATGAGATCCTTAAAAATGAAAGAATGGATGACCTGGAATGTGTCAAAGTGGATTATAAAGAATTTGAAGAAATGACGATCCGGCACTCTAAGGATTTATTGCAGGAGGGGGAACTTCGTGCGACTTCTGAGATTGGAAGAAATGAACTGGCATTAAATAGTCTGAGCAGGGCAGAAGTTGAAAGAGGTGTCCTGTATCATGCACAGGCAATATTAGAAGATATGGGAATGGAACAGGAGGTAGAGTTGCTTGCTGCAAGAGTGTATGGTTCCAGAAGCAGACAAGACCTTTACCGGGAAGATTCTGACCTTGATGTAGTGCTTTCTTATCGTGGCAATATCCGTGAAGACAGTTTCTTCAATGAATTAAATGCTCATGGTATAGCAATGGCAGGTATTAAGGTGGACATCAATCCTATCGCAGAAGAAAGAATCACTCTGGCAGAATATATGAAGGAAGCGGATGCTTACCTTGATCAGCAGGAGATTAAAAAGCTGGCGGTGGATTTAGATAATTTCAGCTATGAATATGACGCTTATGAATATAAAGATACCGTTGAGAACAGGGAAGAACAGGTGGAGAAAATCACAGAGGACATTCTGAATAAGAAAACAGAGTGTTTAAAGGACTGGTTGGTTGAAGTATCTGAAGAATCCGATATAGACAGCGATGTTATAACTGCCCATTCTTTACTTTCCCGTCTGGAGGACGCAGAGAGATTTTCTATCTTTGACAAACAGCCAGAGCAGGAACAGCCAGAAGCCACGATCAGTTTTTATGTCGCAGAGTGCATGGAGTTTCCGGTCATGGGAGAGTACCATAACAACCTTACTTTAGAAGAAGCCATTAAAATATATGAGAGCATCCCGTCAGAACGGTTGCATGGAATCAAAGGAATCGGATTTGATCTGCAAGATGGCGATGAAGATTATTCTGGGGAATATGGACTCATGAGTGGAGACAGGATAGACAGGGATCTGATTGATATGATTCCACATTATAAGGAGAGTCCATTGGTACAGAAAGCAATCAACGATATGGAAAAATATCTGAATGAGAAACATGGAAAAGTGCAGGAAGCAGAACAGACCGTGGAAGTGAAACAGGAAGTTTCAGAAACACCAGTCAAGAAAGAATCCGTATCAGTAGAACCGAACCAGACGCAAAAGAAAGAGCCTGTAAAGGGCGAAAAAGGAGAACTGAAAAAATCTGTGCTGCAGTCGTTAAAAGAGTTCCAGGCAAGAGTAAAAGCACAGGAGCAGAAAGAAATGGCAACTGAAAAATCCAAAGCACATAAGAAGGGGGATGTAGAATTATGATGGATTTGGCAATGAACTTTGATACAGACGAATGTTTAGTGACCGCAATGTTTGATAAAGGCAACAGAAATGATACGATGGAAGCCATCGACAATATCATTCCATTTTTGAAAGGGGATGCGGATATGATCGGGCTGGTCTGCAATACTATAAGAAAGCTGTTCTGCATGAGTGATGAAGGCTATGAGATTTTTCTTATGGATCTGGAAGATTATAAAGCGGAATTGGAAGAGGAGGACGAGGAATGAGAACAAGTCAGTGTGCAGTATATCAGGTAAAAGAAACACCAGAGTATCGTGATGTTCGTTTCCGTTCTTATGAAAAGCTGAGAAGCGAAGGAAAGAGCGTCAGCATTGAGAACTATCAGCAGGTGTATATTGGAAGAATCCAGCCGGGGGAAACTCCGGCGGATATAAAAATACGCCTGCAGAAACAGCGACCGAAGAACTTCAAAGGTCATTCCATCGGATGTAGCGATGTTCTGGTAATCACGGATGAGGGAAAAACCACAGCCTACTATATTAATAGAGATGAATTCATTATCGTTCCAGAATTTCTCACAAGCAAAAGTTCCTCTGATACCAGACTTTCCATTGATACAACAGGATATGAAATCGAAGGAAAGAAAGGAACATGGCTTGCCCAGGATTATATTTTGATGAATGAGAAGAAATGGTTCCTGATGGAACATGAAGAGTATGGAACAAGGGCTGCCTATGTGATTCTCAGTGAGGAAGGTGCCGTAGTCATGAATGACTGTTACAATGGCTTTGATGAAGAAGCCAGACATAACATTCAGAATTTTATGCAGCAACAGGTAGCAAAAGAACAGGAACAGCAAAGACAACAGCAGGTGCAATCACAAATGCAGTCTAATCAGATACAGCAGTCACCAGAACAGCAGAAAAAGAAACCAGAGCTGGCAAACTGGCAGAAGGTCATGGACAACGGAGAATATCTTCGCAGTGCGGAGATGGCAGAAGAAGCCAATTACAACATGATTGATGGACTGATGAACAATGTTCGTAAGAAAAAAGATAAAGATAAACCAAGAGAATCCGTACTTGCCAGGCTCCGGCTCAATCAGAAGAAAGTTGCAAAACAAGGGAAGAAACAGACACAGCAGAAAGCGATGGCGGAGGATATGGAGAGGAAGAAGAAATAGTATGTGACAAAAGTGGTCTTGCTACACATGTGGCAGGGCCATTTTTTTCGTTAAAAAAAAGAAAAGGATGCTTATAATAATACTATAAGTGCGTATATAGCAAAAAAATGAAAAAGTAGTTAAGGACAATATCGGATATGAAGGGAGAATAAATGGACAGAGAAACATTTTTAACGGGGATGAAAAACATAGATTTATGTCATCCATATGCGAAAAAATTCCGAAATACATATTTGTCATATATTGAAAAAGAAAAAATAAGTAAACAAAACGATTCTTATTGGAACAATGTAACAGAAGATAACTTTGATGAACAATACGAAGTAAAATGGAATAAAAAGTGGTTTTATATCGGTAACAAGATAGAACAGTTTTATAATGAAATGGGATGGGACATCCAAAAGTTATATGCAAATAAAACCGTAGAATATCTAGCTGCAGATGATATTTATTATAGAAATTTTGTGATTCAAGATATTTGGGATAATTTATTAAAGGAGCAGGATGAAAAAGAATTATGCTGGGCAGTAATGAATTTTATTTCAGTGTTGCAAAATACAGAGGAGCAGAATGAACTGAAAAATAATTTGAATCTTCTTATGGGTGAAATCTTTGAATATCCGCTGGAAGCATATGAGAATAATGAAAAAGCTTTGATGGACTATATTAAGGGGCATAGTGGTATCCCATGTGCATTTGGAGATATTGAAATAGATATTAAGAATAATCGGTTAGGGCAAGGTGGAAATGGCGTTGTATTTTCTGGTGTACTTGGCAAATATGATGTAGCCGTAAAATTTTTGATTAATTATTCAAAAAAGAAATTGGAGAGATTTAAGGCTGAGTATATTAATGTAAATATTGTCAGAGAAAGATTAAAACATACGGTCAGTTACTTGAATTATGAAACTCTAAATTTGGGAAATGAAGCTATTCCATTTATTGTTATGAAAAAATACGATGTATCATTAAAAAAAGCACGATTAGCTCAGGAAGAGGTTAGTTGGGATAATTTGATGAAATTATTTAATGATTTGTGTTTGGCATTAAAATCTTTAGAAGAAAACAATATTATTCATAGAGATTTGAAACCGGAAAATATCTTAATGGATCAAGAGGGAAATTATATTGTCACAGATTTTGGAATAGCTCATTTTGAGGATGACAAATACCCTATTAAAGATTTGACGAAAAAAGGTGATAGATTAGCTAATTGGGAATTTTCTGCACCAGAACAGATAAATAATGGACAGATTACACCAGCAACGGATATTTATGCATTAGGTCAAATTTTATATTGGTATTGTTTTGGAAGTGTGAATAGAGGAACGGGAGGAAGGCATCTTCAAGAAATATTTCAAAACGATAATGTAGGTAAAATGGATGCGATAATATATAAATGCCTGTCCAATGAACCTATGGAAAGATTTCAAAGTATTGAGGAAATTGAGAATGAATATAATCAGGTTAAAAAAAGAAAAATAGATGTATATGATGATATGTATACGTTTAACGATGTGGTTAGAAGCGTTCTTCCAGAAGCCTATAGACTGCCTTATGAAACTGAAAATAGTAAAATTATAGAAGAATTAATTCAAAAGTTGGATGAAGCAATATTTAATCAGGAACTATGGTATAATACAGGTTTAGGAAATAATGAATTTACAAAGATTGAGCATTTGAAAAATGGAAATTATTTACTGTGTGGACGAGAAATTATAATAGAAAAAATATATGCTTTGGTGACAAATAATTATTACGACGATTTACTAATTTTAAAAATTGAAAATCCTGCACTGTATATGATTGATGGTGAAGAATATGATCATATCATGATTATTAATAATGAAATTCTTGAGCCATATTATAAAATAGAATCAGGATATTATAGATTTAAAGATGGACATGTTGAATCATTTAAAAATCTTGATATTCAAGAAAGAACTACTTATCGGGGATTTGCAGATGCGGAAAAATATATAGTAATTGGTGTGCAGGAACATTGTTCTATTATCAGTGAAAATGATCAGTGGATAGAACAATTGCAGGAACATGAAACATTGTCTCCAGAAATAATGAGAGATTTACAAAAGAATATATCTAAGAATAAAACATATAATGTACGTCTTGGTATATAAGGTTAAACTTTTAGATGAGTAGGTCAAGTTTATTTGATTTTTAATGAAAAATGATATTATAAATGCCAATACCCTATTTTATTTGTAGGGTATTGGCATTGTAGTGTATGCTATTTAAAGATTCCGCTCTTGGAAATATCTTTCAAGGAATTGATTACAATATCATAAGAGAGCTTTTCATCTAAAAGCTAGGTAGTAAAATTATCATAATCGTTCTTGTAGGCTTTTTCTTCAATAATCTGTTCAAGTAGTTGCGGAACATTTACATCTGGAAGAGCAGATGGACAGATTGGAGATTGTTCATGAATGGGCAAGCCAGTAAAATAAGCAATTTCCAATGGTCAGTTTGCCGGAAGACAGCATACGCATTGCAATTTTTACAGCTGTTTTATGGGTACTTTCCAACAGAATCTATTCTATTTCTTTACACATGGAAAAACTCCTTTTTCTGATTATTCAGCAGATTCTTCAGAAGTAGAGTCTTTCTTTTTTCGGGACTTTCCCGAAATTATTTTATGACCGGAGTAGATAGCCATAATCATACAGAGAAGAGAGCTGCAAGCAAAATATTTGTGAGCTGATTTCATGTTTTTATAGCCGGTATAAAAGGTTCCAATCATGGCTGCCAATGCACCAAGTGACCAATATTTATGTGCTTTCATTTGAATATACCTCCTGCGTTTTTTATATAATACCTCTTTTTAGAAAGCATGAAAACAGGAAATTTATAAATTCTGTTCTTTCTCAATCTGCTGTTCCTGTTCGTAGCTCTTCCCAAGGATCATATCAATATTGGCAGACACGGTACGAAACTCCCGTTCATAATCCCGGCGGTTAGAAAAATCTTCCCGTTGTGAATCTTGCAATTCAATAAGCCGGTCTTTTTCGGCATAGAGGGCTTTCATGGAAGGTAGCTTATTTCCGGCAGATTTTTCTTTCAGTGTCCGGAGAGCTGTATCATAAAGAGAAAGCTCTGCCCGGTGTTCTTCGTAGAATTTATCCTTATTGCGGCTCTTACGATAGTCGGCATATACGATTTTGTATGCAAGGTACTGTCCGGTAAAATGTATTTGCTCATTCACATCTTTAAGCTGTTGTTCTGTATCCTTTAAAGATTTTCTGGCGGCACTGGTCTGATCGGATGCCTGGTCAAGTGCCGTATGGAAATCTTCAAGAGAGTTATATCCATGTTCCTGAATATAGGCAACCGTCTGAGCCATCTGTTTCAGATTGGAGAGTTTGACTTTTTGAGCATAGGCTTCACTCTGCTGTGCTTTGATACAGGTCTGTAAATCTATCACAAGTCGGAGATCTGATTTTATGAAAATGAACGGTACAGGAATATCGGAAGCATCAGGAGAAAGTGCTGTCTGCAAATCTTTCACAGTGTTTGGAACTTGTGGCTCTTCAATTTTCATTTTCCTATCAGAGAGTGATTTTACATTTTCCTTAAATGTCTGTAATAGAAAATCCTCTTCATATCGTGTTCCGAGATTTCGTCCAGTGATATATTTTTTTCTGCCTGGATGAAGATAGCTGTACCGGTTTCTGCTGATCTTGAAGATGATATGATATTTTTTATCGAGGATTTGTGCAAACTCTTCTGGTGACTTGGCGGTGCTTGCAGCATCATCAATAGCATCCCGGAGAAACTGTTTCTCTGTTTGATAGCGAGTCTCTTTTGGTGTGATACCATCTTCAAGCATTTTCTGGTTGAGCTTATCAAGTTTTTCCTGTCCACGACGCTGTGCCCAGTATTCTTTTTCCGTGATTTTTCTTTCAGCAGGAGAGAGCAAGTCAACTTGATGCAGGCCCTCTTTCTGACACATGTCCATAACATCTTGTTTTAAGTGAGTAAGGTAGGTTGTGCTTAGGTGGTGTTTATATCCGGCTTTTGATTCACAGTCAAATTCCATATAGGGTTCTTGGGGTACGTCATATTTCCGAAGGCTGTTGATCACAATATGCACATGGATATTGCCGCTTTCGTTATGACCGTCTGTATGTGTGCAGACTAAAGCCTGATGACCGGGAAAGTTCTTCTTTGCAAAAGTTAGTCCAAGCTGTTGTGCCCGTTCACCAGTCAATCCACATTCCTCTCTGTCTTTTGGGTCAAAGCTGATAATGTAATGATGAGACTTGATCTCATTGAAATTTTTATTTTTATGGTAGTAGCTGTTTAGTTCCTGACATTCAGATGCAAAAGTAAACGGATCACAGTTCAGACCATCCAGGTAATATTCATCTCGTAATATCATATGCCCCTCGTCATCGAGGATTGGCTTTTGGGTGTATTCATTATGCTGAAAGATGAGATACCGTTCAGATTCTCCATAGTCAGCATTTTTGCTTGCGATATGTTTAATTACTGCCACGAAAATCACCTGCCATTCTCATCACTTCATATTTCATTTCATAAATATCCCGGAGAGATTTTTTTATCTCTGTTCTCATTTCTGAGGAGATAATTCCACCCTGATTAAAATATCGGGCAATCTGATTGAGGTTGCTTCCTATCTTACCTAATTCCCCAATCAGTCTTTTTATTTCTGGAACATCTGCAGTGATTTCATATTTGATAATAACATTCTGACTGTTCAAGGCATTGCGTATAAAATCAGAAACAGTCATGTTGGATGCAGTGGCTCTTTCAAAAAGAATCTTATATTCTGTTTCGCTCATACGCAGGTGAACGTCTTTGGTCTTGGCAAGTGATTCATCTTTTTTTGGTCTTGTCATTAAATGCTCCTTTCTGCATAAAGGCTCCGCACGGGAAAGAGAAAATTTTACAGCTTGCTGTGAAAACAAGTGATGTAGAATCATCACGCTGTGACCATGACAATGGGAACCAATACGCATATCTTTGATTGCGGTCGAGGGTATGGGGAAACGAAATCCCCATCAAGTTGCAAGTGGCCAGTAACCCCGGAAGGGGTTATTGTGCTACATTGCGAAACTTGCTCTAAAAATGATTGCTTTATATATAAGCCAATTTACACAAAAAAAGGAAAAGAGTAGTTCAAATATAGAATGTTTTTTGAATAAATATTGTGGTATTTCATATGATGTCACATATATAATTGAGAGGTACAATGGTATTGAGAAAATCGTCATGAAAATATATAATGAGAAAGTACATTATAGAAACGGGGTACAATAATGAAGAAAATATTGATTATTGAAGATGACATAGAAATAAATACGCTTCTTGCTGACTTTTTAAGAGAAAATGGATATGCTGTACATTGTCAATATGATGGACTTCATGTTTTAGATTTCTTACGCAAAGAAAAAATTGATTTGATTATACTTGATATTATGCTTCCTTATCGAAGCGGTGATATTATTTTAGCTGATATACGTAAACAATTTACAATGCCTGTTATTATTATCTCAGCAAAAGAAACTACACAAAATAAAATTGACTTGCTTCGACTGGGTGCAGATGATTATATTACAAAGCCTTTTGATATGGAAGAGGTGCTTGCCAGAATTGAAAGTAATCTGCGGAGAATACAGTTTCAAAATGGTTCGGTAGAATGTTTACAGTATGACAATTTATCTTTGGACTTAGAAAAAAATACAGCAACTTTAAATGGAGTAGAATTGTCGTTGACTGCCAAAGAATTTGCAATTTTGGAATTATTGATGAAATATCCAGATAAAGTGTTTTCAAAATCAAATCTTTTTCAAAGTATTTGGAATACAGAATATTTTACCGAAGATAATACTCTGAATGTTCATATCAGCAATTTGCGAAACAAATTAAAAGCTATATGCCCTGATAAAGAATTTATAGATACTGTCTGGGGTATTGGCTATCGTTTACATAAAGCTAAGGATTAACAATTCCTTGGCTTTATTCTTTTTTTAGCTCTTATCTTTCATATTTAAGAAATTCTTTATGATTACTTATTATAATGTTTAAAGTAAAGGAGGTTTGGAGTATGAATTCAATTATTTTAGAAGCACGAGGCTTAACCAAAGAATATAAACAGACAATAGCATTAGACCACATAAATTTACAAATTAAAAAAGGCAAAATTTATGGATTTATTGGTCAGAATGGAGCTGGAAAGACTACATTTTTAAGATTAGTCACTGGACTTGCATTTCCTACAAGCGGCACACTTGCTTTATGGGGAAAGTCAAGTAAAGAAGAATTGCAGAAACAACGCAAACGAATTGGATGTATGATTGAAACCCCTGCACTATTTCCAGCAATGACTGCATATCAGAATATGGAAGTACAGCGTATCCAACGTGGTATACCAGACAAATCAATTATTAAAAGAACGTTAGATATGGTTGGGTTGCAAGATACAGGTAAAAAAAGTGTTCGTAATTTCTCATTAGGTATGCGTCAGCGATTGGGAATAGCGATTGCGCTTTTAAACACGCCAGAGTTGTTGATTTTAGATGAGCCCATCAATGGTCTTGACCCTGCTGGAATTGTAGAAATCAGAAATTTATTAAAATCCTTAAACAAGGAATATGGAATGACTATTTTGGTTTCCAGTCATATTCTGGAAGAACTGTATCAAACGGCATCAGAATTTATTCTGATTGACCATGGAAAAATTATAGAGGAAATTTCTGACCATGATTTAAATGAACGTTGCAAACGTCATATTTCAATAAAAACTACAGATGTCCAGAAAACAGTGATGGTTTTAGAAGATAATCTCCATACAGATAACTTTAGACTTATGCCGGATGGCACGATTCGATTATATGATTATTTAAATGATTTAGAGCTTGTTGCGTCTATCCTGGCAGAGTCGCACATTCTTGTTACAGGGCTTTCGGTATCAGGCGATACTTTGGAAGATTACTTTCTAAGTAAAATAGGAGGAATGAAAGATGTCAAATCTCCTAAAAACTGAATTATATAAATTGTTTCATAGTTGGTATTTTTGGGGAATTGGAATATTCAATCTCTTTTTAAGTACTATATTACTATTGGATAGTAAGGGGAAATCTTCCAATTTAATTATGGCGTCCTTATACAATGTTCCATTACTCTATTTTCTAATTATTGTATTTATAGCATTATTTATTGGAAGCGATTTAGGTAGAAGAACTTTAAATACATATATTACTGCCGGACATAAAAGAAGTTGTATATTGTGGGCAAAAGTGATTGTATCTCAAATAGGTTGTATTATCATTCTTATATTTCCATTGCTTATGCATGGAGTTATTAGTCAATTTTGCATGAAAGAAAAATTTATTTGGGGAGATAACGGATATACTATACTTTTAGTAACACTACTTGCCATGATAACAATGTGTACATTACCGATATTTCTTGCTTTCATTTTTCGGGATATGGGAAGAACACTGGCGATTTCAATGGTTTTTTTTTTGTTATGATTTTTTTCATGAACAGTGAATATGCACAGACTATTATAAAAATATTGCCAATGGGACAACTTCGATTGATTTCATTGCAAAAGTTCTATTCGATAGATTTTTTCTTGCTTGTGGATTTTTTATGGAATGTCATTTTGTACATGGTTGCAGGTAATGTTTTTTTACATACAGATTTGAAATAGCTGGGGGCGATTTTAATGGATAAATTATTAAAAATGGAAAAATATCAGTTATTACATAATTCTCTCTACTGGTGTAGCATGATTGGAATCTTTGTTATGGGATTTTTTACAGCGGATACTTATGTTACAGAAGTCATGGGATCGACAGAAGAAATTGCGTCTTCTCTAGCAGATATTTTTAATGGAATGGTATATGATTCTACATTTCTTCTTATTATCATATCGGGCATACTTGCTTTGATTTTAGGACAGGAATTTTCTAAGAGAACAATAAATTTAGAGATCAGTGCAGGACATTCCAGAAAACGGATTTTTACAAGTAAAATAATATCGTATTTGATTGCTTTTAATGTTATGGTACTTGTATATCCAGTCGGAGGGTGCATAAAAGAATTTGGACGTTTTGGTATTGAAGATGGAGGAATGTTTTTTTACAATATAATAAAAGCAATTCTTTATTCTTGCCTGTTAAACAGTGCGATATTCTTAATTGCTATACTTGTTTGTTGTTATTTACAGGATTCTATAAAAGCAACTTCAGTTACAGCAATTATTATTTTTGGTCTTAGCCTGTATCTTGGATATGGAATGATGTTAAAACTACCAGTTAGTTTCTTGCCTACTTATCAAATCAGAATTGCAGTTAGCATGACACCGCTTTTTCAGCCGATTGCTATTTTGGTAGGAATTATATGGATTGGCATACTAGTATTACTTTCTTGGATAAAATTTTGTAAATGTGATTTTAAATAGATGGAGGAAAAATGTCTAACATAGAATGGATTTTACTTATCATAACTGGATTTTTCTTAATACTGCTATTTCGATATATTCAATTAAAAAAACAAATCCGCAACCTTGCGGATCAAGTGAAAGAATTGAATTGTGGAAATTCGGAACAGATGTTAGACATTTCTCTAATTGATAAAGATTTAGAGAGGTTGGCTGGTATACTTAATCAATATAATATTAGACAGAGACATGCTATTGCGAGCGTATTACGCAATGAAGAATATTTAAAAGAATCAGTTGCCAATATATCACATGATTTACGCACTCCACTCACAGTCATTCTGGGACACTTACAATTATTACAAAAAGAAAATTTAGAATCCAGTCAAGCACAGCGTATAAAAACCATTTTAGGTAAAGCTGAAAAAATGAAAGAATTAGTAGAAACATTCTATGACCTTTCAATTTTAGAGGAACAACAAACTGTTCCCGAAAAGGAAACGTTTAATATATCAAATTTACTGATAAATTTGATTACAGAAAATGCGGTGGCATTAGAAAAAAAGAATATTTTACCAGAAATAAATCTCCCTGATTATTCGATATACGTATATTCTGATAGAAATATGTTAGAACGAATTTTACAAAATTTATTGACAAATGCAATTAAGTATTCGGCTGGAATAATAAAAATAACACTTTTACAGAAAGAAGATAGTGGCATTATATTTACTATTGAAAATCCAATACATGATAATTTTGAAATTGATTGTAATCGATTGTTTGACCGTTTTTATACTGGCGATAAATCAAGACATGATGGAAGTACAGGCTTGGGACTTGCGGTAGTTAAGGGACTTGTTGAAATTCTTGGAGGAAGTATTGCTGCAAAAATTCAATCTAATAGACTTAGTATCATTCTTGAATTATGAAGTGGTGAAGGCGCATCAATATAAATATTAATTACAGATGCTGAAAAGAGGTGGTTATTTGGGAGAGTTTTAATTTTGACAGTTAACGATAATGAAGAAGATATGTTAGAACGCATTTTATCATATGTAGATGGCGAAACTAAAATTGTACAGTATGGGGCGACTTATAATGGAAACATTTGCTTTAATGGACTTTGTATAGATGAACCGAAGCGGATTGTGGTTCGTGAAGATAAAGAGATTGAATTAACCTATACAGAATTTGAAATCTTATTGTTATTAGCACAAAATGCTGGAATAGTATTCAGTAAGGAGCAGATATACAATCATGTTTGGAAAGAGCCTTACTTCGGTGATCATAACATTGTCATGAGTCATATCCGCAATTTGCGTGGGAAAATAGAAGATAATCCAAGTAAACCGATTTACATACAAACAGTATGGGGAGTTGGATATCGCTTTAATAAAAATTTAAGCAGTGGTCTGTGAAAATAATCCAGATCGCTGTTTATTATTTTCAAAATATACTTTATCGTGGGATGATAAGTTCTGATTTGAAACCATCATATTCACTGTGATCGTCCATAATCTGCTTTACAATCAGCAGTCCTAAACCATGTCATTGTTCGGTAGTGTTTGTATCGCAGACCATATAATGTGGTGTGAGATTGAGTTTTTCTATTTGTTCATCAGAAACGCCTATACCGTTATCTTCAACGCAGACGATACAGTTGTTATTATTCATGGAAACTGATGCATAAATCGTACAGCCATCACAGTAGCTTCCGAATATGGAAAAGACAGTTGCTTTTCTGTGTTCTTACAAAACTGTAAGAACTAATGTAAATGTCAAATCACTCGCCTAGTCTGAATTGTGCATTTATGAGGTACTCTAAAAAACACGAAAAAACTAGCTAATTTTTTAGAGGAGGACTGAAACATGGATCAATCAATTCATGATGTAAGACGCAGCAACTGGTTGAATATCGTAAATGAATGTCAGCAAAGGCCGGCAAATATGACGGTGAAGCAATGGCTCGCTGACAATGGTATCAAAGAAAAATCTTATTATTACTGGCTCCGAAAGTCCCGCAAAGAAGCGTATGGGCAAATGCAGATGCCGCCAGCCGCCTCATCTTCAGAAATCACGTATACTGAGAACCATGTTCCGTTAAACAAACAGGAAGAACTGCTACATCCCTTACAGGAATGCTCATATGCCATAAAGTAACAACAAGAATTTGATAGATAGCATCCCTGCAATTCCGAATTTTGAAGATATTTTACAAGCCTTATGAAAATCCAAATGATACAATGAGTGTTGGAAAGGAGGAATAGCACATGAGAAAAGAAATAAAGACGGTAATCTATGATGATGAACTCCGTTTGGAAGCCTACCGTTTTGAAGGTGTTGTGCAGCCGTTTTCCAACCATTTCCACGAATATTATGTGATAGGTTTTGTAGAAGGCGGAGAACGCTGTTTATCGTGCAGAAACCAAGAATACACAATCGGCAAAGGCAATGTCATTCTGTTCAATCCGGGCGATAGCCATGCGTGCATTCAGACAGATGACGGTACATTGGATTACCGGGGATTTAATATTACAAAAGAAGTCATGCTGGATTTGGCAGAAGAAGTCACAGGGAAACGGGAACGGCCGGGATTTTCGCAAAATGTAATTTGTGATGAAGAAATCACTTGCTATTTGCGACCACTCCATGAACTTGTAATGAACGGTTTGTTTGAATTTGGAAAAGAAGAAAGTCTGCTTTTCAGGTTGTCGCTGCTTATTCAACGATACGGACAGCCTTTTGAAGAGTGTATTCCCGAATGTCGGGAAGAAATCGAACAAGCCTGTGCTTTTATGGAGGAACACTTTACAGAACGCATTTATTTAGACCAGATATGTTGCCATGCTGGATTAAGCAAATCTACCTTGTTACGGGCTTTCACCAAATCAAAAGGAGTCACTCCTTATTGCTATTTGGAAAATATCCGTATTGGAGCAGCAAAAAAATTGTTAGAGCAAGGAGTGGCTCCTATTGAAGCAGATTTGCAGACGGGATTTTCCGACCAAAGCCACTTCACAAATTACTTTAATCGTTTTATTGGTTTAGCTTCCGGTGTTTACAGGGAAATATTTCTGAAAGGCGATGGGACGGGAGGTGAACAACATGGCGAATAGTACAGCGAAAGGTCATTTGGCGGCCTTGGATGCAGTAAACCATTGTATTTCGTTGAAATTGCCGTGGCTGTTCCTCATAGCGCTTGTTGCTGTTATGGGAGGTATTTATCTGATTTTTGTAGCATATGCCAAAGTTGAATTAAAGAAAGCAGAAATTTTGCCTGCCATACGGGAAGAATAGCAGTAAATCAGCGGAGTAATTAATAAATGCTGCTTCGCTGATTTTCAACTTTATCCGATTTCTTTGAATTAAGTGGTGTAGTGTGTTTACAATCATAGAAAGGAAAGCATAAAGGAAGGTGGTGCTTTTGGGAAGTTGCTGATTTTGTCCTTTGAAGATAACGAAGAACATATTATCAACAATATTTTATCATGTTTGAACGAGGAAACAGAAGTCTTACGACAGCAGATTGTCAATAAACGAAAACTGGTATTTAATGGACTTCACATTGATGAACATAAGCGGATTGTGGTTCGGGAAGATAATGAGATTGAGTTGACTTACACAGAGTTTGAAATCTTATTGTTGTTAGCACAAAATGCTGGAATAGTATTCAGTAAGGAGCAGATATACAATCGTGTTTGGAAAGAACCTTATTTTGGCAATCATAACATTGTCATGAGCCATATTCGTAACCTACGTGAGAAAATAGAAGATAATCCAAGTAAACCAATGTACATACAGACAGTATGGGGAGTTGGGTATCGCTTTAATAAAAATTTAAGCAGTGGTCTGTGAAAATAATACAGAACACTGCTTATTTTTCGTTTTTGACACCCAAGAGGTATTCACAAGATACATGAAAAAATTCTGCAAGGGCAACTACTTCATAATCCGGTACAAAACGTGTTCCTTGTTCGATACGAAGTACGGTAAGATCACTGAATTCATATCCGGCAAGTTGCAGTTGTTCGGCTAATGCTTTTTGTGACATATGTTTTTCGATTCGTAGTGCTTTTACACGTTGTCCGATAAGGTTCTTGGAATTACTTTCCTTATTCCAGTAAATCTTCATTCAAACACCAACTTTCTAAAGATGAAGTGTTACATGATTGATTTTACGGAATATTATTGATAATATACTTCTAAAGATGAAGTATAAGAGAATAAAGTTGTTGAAAATAATTCAAGGACTGATAATACTGCCTGCAAAATGCAATACTTATATGGAAAGGTGGACACAAAAATGAACGAAGTATTTGAAACTGTAGCAGAGGTATTGGAGGAGCTTCGAAGCGAAGCTGGAGAGCGTGAGTATTCCGTATGTACGAAAGAAGCGGAAAATGCAGCTAAAGAATTAAAAAAGGCAAATCAGGAATATGAGAAGTTGCTGGCAGAGATTCCAAGAGAAAAGAGAGAGCTTTTAGAAAAATATATGGATATTGTGGATCATGCCAATTTTCAAGAAGAACAAAGAGCGTATTATCAGGGAATGATAGATGCGATACAGATATTTGAAGGATTGGGAATTTTGAAAAAAAGAAATAGAGTAAAGGAATTACTTATGCATATTGAAAAATAGTTCAAACAGGGTGGAAAGCTTACAGGTAAGCTGACCACCCTGTTTTATTCAGAATTATTCAGAAATAATCCAGAAAAAACAGAAATTTTTCTGCTATTCTGTTTCATGGGTTTTATATGTACGAAGATAGGCTTCCACAAGTGCAAGGATGGTGGTTATCTGATCGGCCGTACATTCTGAAAGATAAATCAATAGCCTTTGGTAGTCCAGATTATTATTCAGAGCCTCTGGATAAAAAAATGGATCAGCAGAGATGTGTAAAGCACGAATGAGCTGTCCGAGCTTTTCGATACTTGGAACATTGCCATGATTTTCAATCTCTTTAATATATCTTGATGAAACACCGGATTTTTCGGATAACTCATCATAAGTCAGCTTTTGGTCTAATCTGGCTTTCTTCAGGCGAAAACCCATGTCTTTATCAATTTTCTTAGATTTAGCCATATCATACACCTCCATACATAGTGTATATTTCACTTTGAAGAAATAAAATGCACTAATAAATCACTATGCTAGAGGGGTATCATGCACTTTTATAACAAATAAGAAACTTTGGATATTGCATATAAAAAAAACGCAATGTTCAAAGGCTTTTTTTCGTGTTTTTATCCTTTGAATATGTTTAGGAGAGCTATGTATTCTGAACTGTTGAAAGGATCTTTTTGTACTAATCAAAGCCAATCCTGCGTAATGCGTGGAAAGGCAGATAAATAAGTTGCATTTTAAGCAATGTAAATAGTTATGCAGTTGAGAGTGCATTATGCCCACTCGGAACATGTGGGGAAAATTTAATATCAGATATAAACAACGTCCTATGGGTATTAGCCTGTAAGGGCGTTTTTTATATAAAAAAATATTTTTTTAAAACAGTGTCGGGTGTTCGACGCTGGCTATATATCCATTCGTGCTATGGAGTGAAAGGGAGATATTTCACTCTGCTTCAGGTGGTTACGGAAGGAGGTGATCTCTTATGAAGAAATCTTCTTCCGAACAGCAGTCAAGAATAAGGAAACAGTTTGACAGTTTCTGCAAAACCCTGTTGAAGAATGAAATGATAGATTATGAGAGAGAAAGAAATTATCGTTTAAAATATGAAATTTCTTTTTCGGAATTAACGCAGAAGGAACTACGACAACTGGAAATCATGGATGATTACATAGTTGAATCAGAAATGTTCCATGTCTTTGATTATGACATAGAAGTAAAAGATGAGTTGATTGGTGAAGCATTAAAGTCTTTGCCGGAAAAGAAGCGAAATGTAATTTTATTATCTTTTTTTCTGGATATGACAGATACAGAAATTGCAAAATATATGAATCTTGTAAGAAGTACCATTCATCATCATCGTACAAGTTCCCTTATAGCTTTAAAAAAGATTATGGAGGAGATCAGGACTGGAAAAAAGAAATAATACAAAGTTACTACCGTATCATATTATCGTGTCGGCAGCGTCCGGAGATGTGGAAGCAATTAACAGGATTTTGAAACATTATGAAGGTTATATTGCAGTGTTATCAACCAGAAAATTATATGATGAATACGGAAATTTACATTATTGTGTGGATGAAACATTGAGACGCAGACTTGAAACAAAATTGATTACTAAAATACTGAAATTTAAGATTGCATAATTTTTATCTGAACAACTCCCTTTCGTAAATTGATATAAAAAGAGCAATCATTGTACCTTGAAAATTTCATATTTATCCTGCAGGACGAATGAAACAGAGGAGCTATACAGTAGATACGCCAGGACTGTCTGCATTATTGCTTTGCGACATCGTGACGCAAAGTGGAAATGGTATCAAAATGATATGGAAGCAAAGGCATGAGCGATAAATATTTGACTGTGATCAGAAAGTGGGATTTTTGTGGCGAAGATACTGTTTTTGATAATGATACTTCCGGGAAAGCTGCCCGGTCTGAAAAGATGGTGAAATACCAATGAGGCTGTTACCCGACAGCTACTGCAGGATTTTTGGATAAAAGTAGATGAGAAAGAGTAGAGAGGGAAAATGAATAGTGCAAAATTGTTGAGATACAGTATGCAGCTGTCAATGTTGAAACAATTACGCTCGTTAAAACTTATAAGTGAAGCAGAGTATCAGCTAGTAGAGAAAAAGTTAAAAAAAGATTATGATGTTATTTCTAATATTACCGCTTGACTATTATAGCGTTGCGTTGTAAGATTATATCAACACTACGGTGGGAACACAAAAAGAAAGGGGCGGTCAAATGGAAGTTGAAATCATTAAGGCGAAGGGTGCTGGTGAGGATACTTCTACGGGAAGAAAGATTGATAGATTAAGAGTTGCCGCATACTGTCGTGTTAGTACTGATGATGAAGATCAGATTAAAAGTTATAATTCAATGGTCAGATATTACACGGATTTGATAAAGAGTAATAAGCAATGGGTTTTTGCAGGAGTGTTTGCTGATAAAGCAATTACAGGCACGAAAACAGATAAAAGAGAAGAATTCCAATTACTGATTCAGGAATGCCTTTCGGGTAATATTGATTTAGTGATTGCCAAAAGCATTCCTAGATTTGCACGAAATACATTAGATACATTAAAATATGTAAGAATGTTAAGAGAGAGAAATATAGCGGTATATTTTGAAGTTGAAAAAATTAACACCTTAAAAGATGGAGAATTCTTACTGACCATTTTAAGTTCTGTTGCACAGCAGGAAGTGGAAAACACATCTGCATATGTAAAAAAAGGTTTGAAAATGAAGATGAAGCGTGGAGAACTTGTTGGTTTTCAGGGATGTCTTGGATATGATTACGATGTAGTAACAAAGTCGCTGTCTATCAATGAAGAAGGTGCGGAAACGGTTCGATACATATTTGACAGATATGTTGCAGGAGCTGGAAGCACAATGATTGCAAGGGAATTAAATGAACAGGAAATCCCAACCATTAAGGGAAATCCATGGACATCTTCCAGTGTGATGGGAATTATTAATAATGAAAAATACAAAGGTGATATTTTATTAGGAAAAACCTTTACCGTAGATCCAATATCAAAAAGAAGGCTGGAGAATCTTGGAGAAGAAGATCGGTTTTACATCAAAAATCATCATGAACCGATTGTATCAGAAGAAACATTTGCAAGAGCCCAAGAGATACGGGAACGCCGTAATGGAGGACGAAAAAAGGGAGTGTCACCTGGAAAACGAGAAAAATTCAGCAGACAATATGCTTTTAGCTGTATGCTTGAATGTGGATTTTGTGGAGCGAGCTTGTCAAGACGAAGATGGCATAGTTGTTCAAAGTATAAAAAAACTATTTGGCAGTGTGTCAAATCTACAAAACATGGAAAAAGATTTTGCCCAGATAGTAAAGGAATTCCAGAACAGGTTATTGAGGATGCTTTTATTGAATCCTATCGAATGCTATGTACAGATCATAAGGATGTACTAGAGGAATTTATTAAGAGAGTTGAAAAAACTTTATCTGAAGATTCAATAGAAGATAAAATTGAAAAACTCAATAAAAATGCTTATAATATCCAATATAAAAGAAAAAAATTATTGGAGAATTATTTAGAGGGCGTTGTGGCTAAGGACATTTACGAAGAAACAGATATGGGATATGAAAAGAAATTATGTGAAGTAAATGCTCAGTTGGATATGCTCGAACAACAATATGATAGTGAAGGCAACTTGCAAAGAAGATTGGCAGATTTCAGAAAAGCATTGTCAAAAAATCAGATTTTAGAAGAATTTGACAGAGGAATATTTGAAAGTATCATCGAAAAAGTTATTGTCGGTGGTTACGATGAAAATGGAGAGAAAGATCCCTATAAAATCATTTTCATATATAAAACAGGATTCAAAAATGAAATTGGAAACGCAAAAGAACGATTTGGGAAGAAATCAAAAGCAGTAGAAACAGCGAAAGAAATGTGTTCCCATATCGTAGACGAGGTAAAGGATGTGTGTTCCTATGTTAGTGACAACACACTGCGAGACGGTAGTTCTTTTGTCCCACAAAAAAGCCGACAGTTATATCCACATTGATG
>OLJA01000196.1_pt1 | contig 44472 bp, 35 predicted proteins | sample 1601401 | NCBI WGS metagenome assembly OLJA01 (sample SAMN01915217, study PRJEB22387) | human gut metagenome | isolation source: stool | host: Homo sapiens | place: USA | reverse complement strand
GCTTGTTGGGAACACATTTCCCAAACCCTATGAATGCAGCGCAGGCGCTGCGGTTATATCGTCATGAGAAGGGCAGCTGGTGTGAGAAAATCATACAGTCATCACATTGTCTGCCCACATTTCGCACTGACTCATGACAGTCTGAACAGCATCGTCCATCCCTTCCGGCGGGTATTTGTATTTCTTCAAAAGGCGCTTTACCAGCCGGCGCATTCCAGCTCGTGCGCTCTCTTTCTTTTGCCAGTCAATCGTCCGGTTCTTTCGGAGCATATCTGTCAGTTCCTTCGTAATCGCTATCAGTTCATCGTGTTGATAGAAGTCTTTGATTGCTTGAGGCTTCGTGAGTGCGTCATAAAAGGCAAGCTCGTCTGCTGTCAATCCGAGTTTTTCTCCTTCGGCAGCAGCGGCAGCAATGTCCTTCGCCAGCTTGAGCAACTCTTGAATAACTTCCTCATTTGTCAACATTCCGTTCAGGTAACGGTTCATTGCGCTCTGAATGATTTCGGAGAATCGCTCCGACTTGACAATGTTTGTTCGGCGGTAAACGGAGACTTGCTCTGCAATCAGCTTTTTCAGAAGCTCGACAGCAAGGTTTTTCTCCTTCATATTTGCTACTTCTTCAAGGAATTTGGGATCGAATAGTGAAAACGAGGTCTGAACATCAGAGAAAAGATTGATAACGCCTTCGCTCTTGATGCTATGCTTCAAAAGCTCGTTGATACGCTCATTTACTTCTGGCAGCGTAAACTTCTTTCCACTGCCGCCTGAAACCAAGCGTACGGTCATTGTTCTGACGGACTCGAAGAAAGCCGCTTCCATGCGGGTTGGATCATCTACTAAACTGCTGCATAGGGAAAGTGCCTGTTTGAGCAGCAGTGCTTCCTTGATAAATACATTCTGCGTCTTCTCATTGTCGGGCAGCTCGTATTCTGCAACACTCTTGCCGAGTATGAAGTTCACACCACCGCTGATGAGCTTTGCGCGGTCGAGGTCATTTCCAGTCATGAATTTCTCATAACTAAATCCGTGGAACAAATCTCTGCAAATAGAGAGCTTTTCAAGGAATTTCGGATATGCAGCATTGCTTACATCTGTATCACCATAGTTTTTCTTATCTCTGGCAGTGTAGTCGTTCATGGCCTGTTTCAGTGCGGCCGCAATGCCAACGTAATCAACAACCAAACCGCCTTCTTTATCTTTGAAAACACGATTGACGCGGGCAATCGCCTGCATCAAGTTATGCCCAGCCATTGGTTTATAAACGTACATCGTAGCGAGGGAGGGAACATCAAAGCCTGTCAGCCACATATCTACGACGATAGCGATTTTCAGCGGAGAATTATTGTCTTTGAATTTCCGCGCCATGTCGTCCTTATGGGCTTTGTTCCCGATAATCTCGCGCCATTCTTCGGGGTCGTTGTTGCCCTGCGTCATGACTACTGCAATCTTTTCTGTCCACGCTGGGCGTAACGCAAGAATACGCTTATAAATCTTCATCGCGATAGGGCGCGAATAGGCAACAATCATCGCCTTGCCGGTCAGAATATTTTCGCGGTAGTTTTCGTAATGGTCAAGAATATCATTCACCAAGGAATCTATGGTTTGGTCAGCACCAAGGATTGCCTCCATCTGCCCAAGTTCCTTCTTGCTTTTTTCAATAACATACGGATCGGCGTTGTCAGCCATGATGTCGTACTCGTTGTCAATCAGATGCAGGGTGTCCTCGTCGAGTTTTAGGTGAATAACGCGGCTTTCGTAATAGACAGGTCTTGTTGCACCGTCTTCAACCGCCTGTGTCATGTCATAGATGTCGATGTAATCACCGAAGACTTCGCGTGTGCTGCGATCTTTTGTCGAAATTGGTGTTCCGGTGAAGCCAATGTAGGTCGCGTTGGGAAGCGTATCCCTTATGATGCGGGCAGTGCCAATAACGGTTTTTGCCTCGATTTCGCCGTTGTCCTTCTGCTTGACCACAACCTTTTCATTGAGACCGTATTGCCCACGATGCGCTTCGTCAGCCATCACGATGATATTCCGGCGTTCTGAAAGCGCTTCATGGCTTTCTTCAAACTTCTGCATGGTTGTGAAGATAATGCCGTTTGCTTGTCTGTTTGCAAGCAGTTCTTTCAGATTCTTGCGGCTTTCGGCGTGCTGCGGCGTTTGCCGGAGAAAATCTTTGCAGCGGGCGAATTGCCCGTAAAGCTGGTCATCCAGATCGTTGCGGTCGGTGATGACAATGATGGTAGGGCTTTCTAACGCCTCTTGCAGATAATGCGCATAGAAGACCATAGACAGCGATTTTCCACTGCCCTGCGTATGCCAGAAAACGCCGCCCTTGCCGTCTGTCAAAGTTGCGTGTTTTGTAGACTCAACCGCCTTTTTGACTGCAAAATATTGATGATACCCAGCGAGTATCTTGAAAGTATTCTGCCCATCCACATTAAAGCAGATGAAGTTCTTCACGATGTCAAGGAATCGCGCCTTTTCAAACAGTCCAACAAAGAACGTGTCAAACGAAGCGTGCTGCGTATTCTCATAGCTGCCATCTGTTGTTTTCCACTCCATAAAGCGGTCTTCGCCGGAAGTGATAGTACCCGCCTTTGAGGTGGTCAAGTCGCTCATGACGCATACTGCATTATAGATGAACATGGAGGGAATCTCATACATGTAGTTCCGAAGCTGACGATATGCGGCGGAAGCGTCGGTTTCTTCACGGGACGGCGACTTTAACTCCACAATGACAAGCGGGAGACCATTGACAAAGAGAATCACATCCGGTCGCTTTTCGGAGTTTTCAATGAAAGTCCACTGATTTGCGACGGTAAACTCATTGTTGGCAGGATTTTTGAAATCAACAAGGTAGACAAGGGTAGAACGTTCTTCGCCCTTGTCAAAGTATTTTACAGGGACGCCATTTTGGAGGTAGTCCATAAAGACCATATTCTTCTGCAAGAGCGTCCCGGTTTCAAAGTTCTTGAGTTTATAGATGGCCTCCATCAGAGCGTCCATTGGCAAGCTGCGGTTGATCCGTTGCAGAGAAGGAAGCAGAACATCCTCGTAGAGCGGCGAGTGATAATCGCGCGCCACGTCCGGCCCGTAGACATAGGTATATCCCAGTTCCTCGTTGAGAAGCTGCAAAACCGCATTCTCGTAGTTTGATTCGGTGAAATAGCCCGACATAGTTTGTAACTCCCTTTTATACCAAACTTGTCCCGAACTGATAAGGTGACTTGCGACAAGCTGGCGATGATGCATCTAATCTGGTTATCATCCCAAGTACAGTCATGTCGAAATTCCGGCAACTGCATTAAGACGAATTCGACATTTACTAAAAGTCGACTGAGAATTTTATTAAGAGAATGTGAAGAAATAATCATGACATAATAGATTCCTTTACGGACAACAACCATTTTGTTATTTCTTCTGTATAGTTTATCATGTCGTCAGAAGAAGCTGCGACGCGGAAAATTTCATGTACTATTTCAGAAGTGGAGAATCCTGTTTGCTCAGATATTTTATACAGCCATTGGTGGCTATCAATTACTGCCTTTATTTCATCTGCTGCTTTGTAAAATTCCGAAGTCTTTTGCTCGTATTTCAGGATCATGTTGTGCAAATACTGTTCAGGAGAAGTGCCATCTGGTAGATGAAACTGTGCAATCATTGATAAAGCTTGTGCCTGCTTCTCGCCGATTGTATCTTCTGAACCTGAAATTCTCTTCTTTATTTGGCTTTCTTGTTCTTCTTTTGTTATATAACGGTCTCCATCGAGGACAATGAGGACATTAGATGATATATTACCACACAGAACAAAACTGGCGGCAAGTGTAAATGAATTATCGATTGATCCATAAGTTACAATTTCAACATCACCTGCTAATCCGCTATTTCGGGCGATTTCTTTTATGATAGACTCAGCTAATGTGTCCTCAACGTATATTTTTATCGGGCGGCAGGTTTTACCTGTGAGTGAATATAGCAAATCACTGCTGATTCGTTCATACACAAAAGTTTTACCACAAGATTCGATATTTGCGATGTATTGAACTTGAACATACTGTTTCAAAGCAAGCATTTCCACGGAATGAGTAGTGAAAACGATTTGTAGATGCTTACTTTGAGCAATACGATGTAGTATTTCAACCAATTTGTCCAATGCTGAAATGTGCAGAAGCAAATCGATTTCGTCAATCAAGATAAGTGAAAATGCTTCAGCACTATGAACCTTTTCAAGAATTTTTAGAATACGTTGCTCTCCGGTTCCCATGCTGAGTGAAGAATATTTAAGCCCGGAGGAAAGGATAACACCTGAAAAGTGCTTCTTCTGGTATGTGTTATCTAATAGCTCTTGGTATGACTTATTCAAAATATAAGCAGCATCACGAAGAATGTTCTCTGCAAGACGCCCATTCTTTTTTTCGGATGAATATAGAATCCTACTGGTTGCTGTGCTTTTCTCAATTTCCGGGAGACAGGTATCAATTCCAATATAATAAACATTACGTTTGGGGCGATTTTCGTATCGTGGTGACCATCTATCAATGTCTTTCCCGTATCTTCTTGACGGAAGTATGACACGCTGACCGTTCCTTCCTTCTGTCTCGTTTACAACGTAAAGCTCGCTGCCTTGCCAGAGGGAATCCGTATTGGGAACGAAAAACTCAGGGAATTTATGCTTTTCGCCCTTCCCACCATCGTCCGGCTGGTATACACAAGCAAGAGCGTGAATCACGGTTGTCTTGCCAGAACCATTTACACCCATAATTGCTGTAAGTGTATCTGAAAAGAAAATTGTAACATCATTCAAACATTTGAGCTGCTTAAAGTAGACAGACTTCAAAATCTGTTTTTCCATGGTAGTCTCCTTTGATGTAAACGATAATTTAGCGGCTTAGAGCTGGATGTCAGAAACATCAATCTCGCCGGACATGAGTTTCGGCAATAGCGCGTCACGCACTTCGGCAAGTTTGGTATTCTCGTCTTCGTTTGCCCAGATTTGCTCAAAAAGTGGAGTGACAGTTTCCGTAAAAGAGTCCATTGTGTTTTTGTCAGGAATGATGATCTCAGTTTTGCGGAAATCAGGAACCGTTAATTGTTGCTGAGTTGTACCAGTTCCGGTTATGTGAAGCTGGCGTAAATATAAATACAGATATTTCGCGCTAAGCACCTTTGTGTCAGGAATCAGCGTTACCAAACGAACAATCGGAACATAGGGGGTATGTCTCAAGCATACATAACCAATCGTACCTCTGGCAGAAACCGTAACACTTTCAACTTTGATCTTCGGATCGTTGGTGTAACCGTACAAGCCGTAGTCATTTATACCATTCGAGTAAATGGGATATGGACACAAAGGTGTTTTAACCGGAGAAGATTCCTTCGGTTTATCGCCGCCAGCGCCCATTTCGGTAGCATCGCCAAGCGTGCTTATAGTCCAATTAGGCGGCATTGTCCCGTCAAACGGTGTGAGGTCTACGAACAATGCTTTGAAAAGTGTTGCTGCTTGCTGATGTAAATTATCGTTTATCTTATTGTTAAGCGCAATCTTTTCATCAAGCTCTGCAAGAAATGCCCCGATGCGTCTCTGCTCATCCAGACCCGGCACTGACAATTCAAGCTCTTCGAGGACACTTTGTTGAACTCGCTGCCTTCCAGAAGAGCCGACCATAGACTTTATTGCTACGTTGCGGAAAGTCGGGTTTATTGCTGTGTAATAAACAAATTGCGGATCGCTTATTCCTGCTTTTGCTCGCATCACAATGAACTCCGTTGAGCCAAAGCCAATTTCGCCATCATCAAGCATATCAACATAAGCGGTTTTTCCGTTTTCAAGGCATGGCGTGATTCTTGCCATAACGGTATCCCCGTTGCAAAACTTAGCGCCGCCGTTAAACTCGGCTTTTTCTGTCTCTGGAATTTTTTTCGTGAACGGCTTTAACTTATCCATTGCAACCTTTGTTGTAATAGCGCCCTTTTTGAGATTCAAGCGAGGATTAAAGTCAATAAAGTCGGCAGCGCGGATTGTCCTCCATTCAGACATCATACCCAATCGCCCCCAGTCGTTCCCTAATTTGCGCTTCCAGCTCATGCGACTTAGCGAAAAGCTCAGACAGTTCAGCGGTCAATCGCCCCATCTTCTCTTCAAACGGTTCACCGTCATCTTCCTGTTCCTCAATACCAACATAGCGTCCCGGTGTGAGAATGTAATCCTGCTTTGCAATGTCCTGCGTAGTAACAACCGCACAGAAGCCCTTTTCGTCTTCAAGCGTTCCAGCAACGAAGGCATTGTAGGTGTCAGCGATTTTCTTGATGTCTTCATCTGTCAGCTCGCGCAGTTTCCGCGTGACCATCGTGCCGAGCTTTCGTGCGTCGATAAACAGCGTCTTGCCTTTCTGCTTTTTGTTCTTTGCAAGGAACCAGAGCGACACGGGAATCTGCGTCGTGTAGAAAAGCTGCGTCGGCATTGCGACGATACAGTCCACAAGGTCAGCATTGATAATGTTCTTGCGGATTTCGCCTTCGCCGCCGGACTGCGAGGAAAGCGAACCGTTTGCAAGCACCATGCCGATACGACCATTCGGCGCAAGATGCCAAATCATGTGCTGCAACCACGCAAAGTTTGCGTTGCCAGAGGGAGGCGTACCATACTGCCAGCGGACATCATCAGCGAGTTTATCCGCACCCCAGCCCGAAAGATTGAAGGGGGGATTCGCCATAATATAATCCGCTTTGAGCTGCGGGTGACAGTCATTGAAGAACGTGTCGGCATTGAACTTGCCGAGGTCAGCCTCAATACCGCGAATGGCAAGGTTCATCTGCGCCATTTTCCATGTAGTCGGGTTGGAGTCCTGACCAAAGACGGAAATCTTGTTGATATTGCCACCGTGGTTTTCGATGAATTTTGCAGACTGGACGAACATGCCGCCGGAGCCGCAGCACGGGTCATAAACGCGCCCATTAAACGGCTGCAAAACTTCAACAAGGGTTCGCACAACACAGGAGGGAGTATAGAACTCACCGGCAAGTTTGCCTTCCTGTTCGGCAAACTTGGAGAGGCAATATTCGTATGTACGACCGAGAATGTCCTTGCTGTTTCCATGCTCGATCATCTGAATGTTCGTGAAAAGGTCAACCACTTCGCCAAGACGCCGCTTGTCCAGCTCCGGACGGGCAAAATTCTTAGGAAGAATATCCTTGAGGCGTTTGTTCTCTTTCTCGATGCTGAGCATTGCAGCATCAATCACCGTGCCAATTTCCGGCGTGTGAGCGGCAGCCGCAATCGTGCTCCATCTTGCATTTGCAGGGACAAAGAAGATGTTTTCGGCGGTGTATTCGTCATGGTCTTCTTCAAATCCGTCACCTTCTTCAACCAGCTCCTTATACTTCGCCTCGAAGCGATCCGAAATGTATTTCAGGAAAATCAGTCCGAGAACGACGGACTTGTATTCGGATGCGTCGATGTTTCCGCGCAAGACGCAAGCCGCGTCCCAGATTTGTTTTTCAAAGCCGATGTTGCTTGTGCTATTCTCAGCCATTTCAATAACCTCCTAAACTGCTATTTTACATTTATTATTCTGCAAAAAGAGCTGTACGAAAAACTGAACTTAGCCCTTGTCCGTTCGCACAGCCTCAAAATATCTCCGATGTCGCAATTCAAATCGTCACAGATTACAGGCTAAGCGCTTGGCGGAAGGCGGAGTTCTTTATGTCTCATTCTATCAGAAACGTTCAAAGTTTTTATAGCGGATTCCCATAATACGCCTCCTTTACGCATTCGCAAAGTGTGATTTCTCTTCTATTATACATGATAGCTTCTTCAAATGCAATTATTTCATGTGGAAGTGCGCCCAAAAGATGCAAGCTCTTGATGACTTCGATTCCTATATATTGCCATATGACGTTGACTGGGATACAGGGGAAGACGTGAAGCCGCTATGCTTTATGGAGAAACCTTGCAGAGCTTTTTGAATGCGCATGTAACATACTGGAATAACACATCAATAGTTCTGGCGACTGATAGCGTTTTGATAGCAAAATGATAGTAGATGCGGCGTTCGCGTTATGCTGATGTGTCGGCTGGGGCGAACGGCTTGTGGATGCTGAAATGTGATTTTATAGGAAGAAAAAGGAGAATCAAACAGGCGTGCCAACACGACTGTATTCACAATCCCGCGCATCTCCCTCTTGCGTCTTCCCGCTGAATGCGTTACAATAAGAGTGAATGCGCACGGGTACGCCAAAATGGAATGCTTGCGAAAGGAGGAGAAAGCATGAAACTACTCATTGTGGATGACGAAATCCGGGCGGTGCAGGCATTGGTGAAGCGGGTCAACTGGCAGGAATACGACTTTGAGCCGCCGCTGGCTGCATATTCTATGGCACAGGCACAGGGCGTTTTTCAACAGCAGGAGATTTACTTGATGCTGTGCGATATTGAGATGCCGCAGGGGTCAGGATTGGAACTGTTCGAGTGGGTGAAGACGTATTACCCGCTGACGGAGTGCATTTTTGTGACGTGCCATGATGAATACAGCTATCTGCGTTCTGCAATGCAGCTGGGGAGCTGTGATTATCTGCTGAAGCCAATCAACTATACGCTGCTGCAAGAGGCGCTGAAAAATGTGGTGGAGCGCATCCAGCGGCGCAAAGATAAACCGGCGGGGTCGGCAGAGCAGCCCAAAGACAGTCTGCTTCCGGCGAACACGCTTAATGTGTCCAATCCGTATATCCGCCAGCTGCTGCATGTGCTTTCGGAGCGGCTCACGGAGAATTTGCCCATTCCGGAACTGGCAGACAGTATGCACTTGAATCCGCAGTACATCATGCGCCTGTTCAAAAAAGAAATGGGCTGTTCTATTCTGCAGTACATCACATCCCGAAGGATTGCACTTGCGGTGCAGTATTTGGAAGATACGAACCTGCCGATTACCGAGGTGGCGCTTCTTTGCGGGTTTGATAATTATTCCTACTTCACACGAGTGTTTAAGCGGTTTACAGGGCAGTCGCCTGCCGCATTCCGCAAGCGCAGTGTGCCGCCGGACTAAATGACTTGCAGCAATATTGGGCATAAGGGGGAGAACAGGTGCAGAAGCCGAAAAGGAAACAATCTCGTTCATTGACATTGCGCTTGGCGGTGACGGTTATTGTCGTGATGCTGACGCTGAACCTGCTCTCCATCATCAGCGCACTGCGACTGACATCTACAACGCGGGAAAGCATCTTGCAGGAACACAGCTACTTGCAAACCTATTACACCAAGCAGCTTGACCGGGAACTGACGCAGGCTCAGGTACGACTGTATTCCATGAGCCGCAGCTATGATTTCAGCACGGCGCTGTCTGGCGCGGAAACAGGGGAGGCGCAGTACAGTGCACTGCGCAGTCAGGTGACGCTCAATACGCAAATGAAGGACTGGTTGAACCAATTTCCTATGGTAGACGGCTATTTTTTGTTTCAGCCGGAGGGGGATTTGCTGATTATTGCCGGGGATGATTCCGCAGCTGTGCAGATGATAGGCGAACAGCTGAAAAGCGGCGAACAGGCGGATGAACAGGAAAATCGGGACGGAAAATGGCGCTTACAGCAAACGCCCATCGGAGGTGTGCTGATTTTCATGGGCATTCGCCGCGGCATCCAGTATGGGGCATGGGTGCAGACAGATCGACTGCTCAATACATGGGGCTTGAATGCGCAGGAGTATCAGATTTTGCCGGATACGGTGTCTCCCAATGCAGAAACGGTGGATGCAGCGGCGGAACAGGCGCAGTGTCTGCTCCGCTATATACCGCCGGAGGATGCGTTTGCGCTGCCGCTGAATGTGAAAATCCTGCTGGTGCTGTCAGTCACGATGCTTTTGTCCATTCCGCTGATTTGGCTTGCTATGCGCCGACTGGTGCTGAACCCGCTGCATGAGCTGATGGAAGCAATTCGGAAAATCGAAAGCGGGGATACCGCCTACCGCATTCCGGAGAAGACGACTTCCAGCGAGTTTGAGCGCTTGAATACGCAGTTCAACCGCTCTGTGGAACAGCTGGCAGGGATGCGCATGGAAATCTACGAAGCGCAGCTGGAAAATGAACGCACCCGCGTCAGCTATTTGACGCAGCAGATGCAGCCGCACTTTGTCTTGAACACACTCAACCTGATTTATTCGATGGAGCCGGAAGAATATGACTTAATACAGAGCACCATCATGTGTTTGTCGAACTATTACCGCTATGTGGCGCACATTACAGACCCGCAAGTAGCACTGGGAGCGGAACTGAACCATGTGGAGAATTATTTCAAATTGCAGCAGACACGTTATCCGGGCATGTTTTTCTATGAGATTGAATGCCCAGAGAACCTGCGCGAGCAGATGATTCCGCCGATTGTGATTCAGACGTTTGCTGAAAACACCATCAAGCATTCTTTGATTCCGGGCAGGGAAAATCGCATTTGGATTCAGATTGAGGAAACGCCGGAAAAACAGCTGCATGTTCTGATTCGGGACAGCGGAAATGGCTATCCGCCCGAAGTCTTGGCGCAGATTCAGTGCTATCAGCAGACAAGGAAGAAGCAGCCGAACCTCGGCATGGGGATTCAAAACACAATCGAGCGGCTTCGGCTGATTTACAAGGGGCAGGAAAAACTCTATTTCAGCAATCAGCCGCAGGGCGGCGCACAAGTTGATTTCTATTTTCCAATCCGGGAGGGCGGAGAGCATGAAGCGCATCGCAGTGTGGATTTTACTTTGTATTCTTCTTTGTCCCCTGATGCAGGTGCAGGCGGAGGACATCACGGATTTGACCATCGAGACGGTGACGTTTGACAACGGCAATCCGGGACTTTCAGCGGTTGAAGAAGCAGTGAATCAGATTACCATTCCCGCTATCGGCGTGCGGATTCACCTGCTGGATGTTGGCATTCAACAGCATGCACAGCGAATCAGCATGATGATTGAAAGCGGCGAGCCGGTGGACTTGGTGATGGCGGGGCTGACGCTGCCGATGGTCAGCATGGTAGCAGATGAACTGCTGCTTCCGCTGGATGCGCTGGTGGATGCGTATGGGCAGGACATTCAGGGTCTGTTCGGCGATCAGCTGGCGGCGGGGCGCATCAATAGGCAGCTGTATGCGATTCCCGGCGATGCGTACTGCGCCCGTGCAGGCGGCGTAATGGTGAATATGGAGCTTGCACAGGCGGCGAGGCTGACAATTCCGGAAACCTGCACGCTGGATGACTTGGAGAGCATGTTCGCTGCTCTGAAAGCCTATTCGCCGGAGCACTACGGCATTGCTTTTGAGACGGGCGATATGTCGATTATCAACTACTTTTTTGAGATAGAGAACTACGGAAGCGGCATTTTTGCCTTTGGCGTAACGTTTCAGCCCAGTGAAAGCACCAAGCTGGAAAATATGTTTGCCTCGGAAACCTATCGCGACTTCTGCTATCGAACGCGCAAATGGCAGCAGAGCGGCTATATTCCGCCGGATAGTTTGACAACCAGCATTTTGGCGTTCACGCGCGTCAATCAGAGGCAGGCGTTATGCCTTCCAACCAGTTTTGCGCCGATTGAGCAGTACAAGCTCCGCAATGATGAAAGCGAAAGGAAGATTCTCCCCATGACACGCCCACTGCGCTTTACTAGCGCCATTCAGGAACGCATGTGGGCGATTCCTGTCACCAGTGAGCATCCGGAAAAAGCGATGCAGTTTCTGAACCTGCTGTATAGTGATGACCGTGTGGCGAATCTGCTTTCCAATGGGGTGGAAAATGTGCATTATACCAGAGTCAGCCCGCATGTTATTGCGCCGACAGGTGATTCAAACTATAAGCGCGTGTTTACCCGCTTTGGCAATCAGGCACGGGTGGATCACTGGCTTCCAGCAACGGAAGCGTATCCAGCGGAAATGATGGCATTTGAGAACTCGGCTGAAATTTCCCGAACGCTTGGGTATACCTTTGACAGTGCGGCAGTGGCTGGTGAAGTGGAAGCGGTTAATGCAGTGATTGCATCCTATGCACCGGCGCTGGAATACGGTTTGGTGGAGGATGTCGATGCGGCGCTGAAGGAATTTAACGAGGCGCTGGAAAAGGCGGGAATCGAGAAAGTTATTGCGGAAAATCAGCGGCAGCTGTCAGCATGGCTGGCAGAACGTGAATAGAAAGCACAACCGCATATACAGCAGGCAGGGAAGCATTTCTGAAAGGGAAATGCATTCCTGCCTTTTATCATGTCATTATCGTACATATTGCAGGTCATAATTCTGCTATCATGCGGCGATGACTTTGCGCTACAATACAGACAGCAAGGATGAGCAGCGCCGAGCGGTTCATGAACGCATGGCACTGGAATTATCCAAATGAAAGGAAGTAGGTACCATGAAAAAAATCCTGTCACTGCTTCTCGCGGCTGCGCTGCCGCTGAGCGCCGCCTGCACAATGGTTGCGCGGGCGGAAGAGAATCCTGCCCCCAGCGGCTTGGTTCCCGGATTGGTCGAAATGACGGTGTTCGGCAATCATGTGGATAAGCCGGAAAGCGTCTATCCGCAGGCGAACGGGCAGATTTTCAACGAAGGCTATACGCCGGAAAACGCACCGGTGTACTGCAACCCGATTGTTTTTAACTACAACTACTCGGCAAATGCCGGCGAGACGCTGGGCGTGGTGTCTGATGCGCCGTTCAGCGCGGCATTCATTGCCAACATCATTGAGAGCAGCCCGACGGAGCGTTACACCCATTTGACGAATGCAGTGCTCTTCCGCGGCACCGCCACTTACCTCAAAGAAAACAACAGCCGTTCGGCGGCTGACCCGCACGCCATCTATTATAACAACGTTTGGTATGTGTATGCGTCCGGCGGCTATCAGCTGCGCTCGGAGGATTTTGTGAACTGGGAGGTTGTCCCGGCTATGAATGCCGATGGCACGCAGATGACCTTCACTGCACCCAGCGTGGGATACCGCACGGATGAAAGCGGAAAGACGACGTTCTACCTTGCGTGGAACAGCTCACACATCTATTCTTCGGAAACGCCGACCGGCCCTTGGACGGACTTGGGTGACTTTACTTACCGCGGCATGTCTTTCAGCGATAATGCGCTGTACAACAAGGAGGACAACACCTACGGCCCGTCGCACGCGGCGGATGCAGCGGATGATGCTGAATCGGTCATCATTGCCGCGCACAATGACGTGGACTTGTTCGTTGACCATGATACGAACCGCATGTATCTCTGCTGGGGCATGGGCTCGAAGGAGCTGAGCATCGCGGAGCTGAATCCCGATAATCCCTCGGAACTGCTGAGTGCACCCGTGCCGGTTATCACGCACAATCCGACGGTGACGTGGGAAAACTTCGGGCAGCATCATGAGGACTACGCGACCGGTTTTGCGGAAGGCTCGATGATGTTCAAGTACAATGGCGTGTATTACTGGACGTTTGCGACCGGCGGCACGCAGTATGATTCCTATACCTTCGGTGTATACACCAACAAGACGGATGACCTGCTGAACGCAGACAACTGGGTGTATCAGAATCAAGAGGTCATTAACCCCGATGGGGATGATGCCATGTGGGGCGCAGTGCGCGGCGGCGGTCACGGCTCGATTGCGGAAGGCCCGAATGGTCAGCTCTGGTGCTTCTACACGGTGAACGTCGGCTATGAAGGCGACATGGAGCGCCGTCTGGGGGCTGATCCGGCGTATGTGACGGAAGATGGCGTGCTGGTAGTGCCGCATCTGTCGGAAAATCCGCAGTATGCGCCCGGCGTGCTGGCGAATCCCTGCGGCGAAGCGGGCAATGAAACGGGTTCGGACATTCTCTCTGCACGTCAGGGTTATGCGGTGTCGAGCTATCACGAGGGCCGTCATCCGATGTACGCTTCGGATGAATCTCCGCTGACGTGGTGGCAGCCTGCGGATGACGATGCGCAGCCGTGGTATCTGGTGTCGCTCAAAGGCTACTACAACGTGGATTCCATCCGCGTGATGCTCAAGGATGTTGAGCTGAACCGCGCGAACACCTATGGTACGAATCATTCAGAGTATTCGTACAAGATTGAGGTGTACAACGGCATTGAGAACCCGGTCACTGCACCGATATCTGAAAGCAATTCCGAAGAAGGCTGGGTGACAGTCTGGGAAGGCACGTCCAACATCCTGAACTTCATTGACATGGAAGAGCCTGTGGAGGCAATGTTCGTGCGCATTACGTTTACGGACTGGACGGGCAAGGTTTCCTAATACGAAAGTCGCGCACCGGAAAGAGAATCCCTTCGAGCATCGGGGGGGCTTCCCTTCCGGCGCGGAAGACGGGAAGTCGGGAGGTCAAAGCATGCTGCAGGTTGCTGTGCTGGAGGATGAACAGGAAAGTCGAGTGCAAATCAAACGTTGCTTGGAACGCTATCAGGCGGAAAACCATGCGGAATGGGACGTGGATTATTTCAGCAGCGGCGCAGAACTCTTGTTCAGCGGTGCATCAGGCTATGACATGCTGCTGATGGATATAGAGATGCCGCAGATGAGCGGGATGGAAGTGGCACGCCGGGTTCGCCGCGAAGACCAGCATGTTGCGATTGTATTCATCACAAACATGGCGAATTATGCGCTGCAAGGGTATGAGGTAGAGGCAATGGATTTCATTGTGAAACCCTATACCTATGAAGTGTTTCAATTTCGCATGGATCGCGTTGTGCACCGGGTGGAACGGAAGAAAAGCAATCGCGCTGTGCTGCTGACGAGCAATGATCAGGTCTATCGTGTCCTGCTGTCAGAACTCCTGTATGTGGAGGTGGCGCAGCATACGCTCATTTACCATACAGAACAGGGCGAAATTGCTGTGCGCGGTAGTATGCGCGAGGCGGAAAAGGCGCTGATGCCATACGGTTTCTGCAAATGCAGCCAAAGCTATCTGATTCACTTGCGCTTTGTGACACGGGTGAAGGATGATGAAGTCTTCCTGAACAAAGAACGGATTCACATCAGCCGAGGCAGCAAAAAAGAATTGATTCGTGCGCTGGCGGAATATACAGCAAACGGATGAGACGGAAAGGGAAAGGGAAAGATAATGAAAAGACTGCTGGCAGCATGGATGCTGCTTGTGCAGCTGGCGCTGTGCTGGACAATCGGCTTGGCAGAGGATGCGTTTGAAAAGGAAACGTACTACATACACAATGACGAGATGAATCGCAGCATCTACGCGGTGCAAATCAAGCCCAAGGATTTGGCAGAGGGAGAAAAAGTACCGCTCATCATCTATGTCCACGGCGGCAACGGCACGGCAAACAGCTATATTGGACTGGCGAAAACGCTTAGTGAACAAAAAATCGCAGGTCTGATGTTTGAATGCTGCGGCGGAAATAACGGGAAAGCATCCGCCGCCAAAAGTGACGGAGCAGATCTCTTTCCTGCGCACTATTCCTCGCGCATCAGCGACTTGGAAGCTGTGCTTGCTTTTGCAAAAACGCTGGATTTCGTTGATACGAACCGCGTTTATTTGTGGGGGGAAAGCTATGGCGGAATTGTCGTGGAATTCTGTGCGGTCAATCATCCGAACGATGTGAAAGGATTGCTGCTGGTCAGTACAGGTCTGTCGGATGCTGTTCTGGGGATTCAGGCACAGGAAGAGACACATCATGGCATTCTGACGAAGTATGTTCCTGATGATCCATACCAGTACATTTTGGGCTATCCGGGCGCAGTACTGTTTATTTGCGGCGATGCAGATGCAACAGGCGCTTATGACAACGCGGCGTTCAATGCGGTGCTGTATCAGCAGCGGGAACAGACGCAGACGGATTTTGTCACAATTCCGGACGGTGGACACGGCTATGGCACATTTACAAAGGAACAGAAACAGACCACCGTGGATTGCATTCTGTCATGGATGGCACAATAATGACCAGATTTGACGCTAAAACGACGGGATAAGCCAAATTGCACACACGGAAACCCAATCGTGCTATGATACTCACATGAGATGCGTTGCCGAGAAGGAAACGCACAAAATAGAAGGAGGAACCCAATATGAAGAAGTTTCTTGCTCTGCTGCTGGCGGCCCTGATGGTGCTGGGCTGCGCGAATCTGTCCTTGGCGGAAGATGCTGCGCCGCTGGAAGTGCTGACCGAGTTTGGCGACCTGACTGCGGATGACGCTGATTACGAACCGAACCCGGACTACGACAAGTACACCGTGATTGAGTACTACATCGAAGCGTCGGACGCGACGGTTATCATTACCTGCTCTGCGAAGGCGGACGGTTCCGAATACAACCTGGAATACAGCTTCTATGGCGACGACCAGCAGGTCATCTGGCAGGTTGTTGACGGCGAAGGCAAGGTCGCGTTCGACAAGACGGGCTTCATGGGCGGCGACACGCCGGATATGATTGCCTACATCCTCGAAAACGCGATTTGGTCTGCGATTCCCGAAAACGACGTGATTGATTTCGGCGACCTGACCAGCGACGACGCTGATTACGAACCGAATCCTGATTACGACAAGTACACCGTGATTGAATACTACATCGAAGCGGCGGACGCGACGGTTATCATTACCTGCTCTGCGAAGGCGGACGATTCCGAGTTCAACTTGGAATACAGTTTCTATGGCGACGACCAGCAGGTCATTTGGCAGGTCGTTGACGGCGAAGGTAAGGTCACGTTCGACAAGACGGGCTTCATGGGCGGCGATGCGCCGGATATGATTGCATACATCCTCGAAAACGCGACGGTCTGGGCTGACATTGTGAAGTAATCCCAATTCACCTGCGCTGCGGTGAAGCAGCACAAAAAGAATCCCCGTGTGCTGACGCAAGCGCCAACAAGAAATTCGGACTTGCTGGTACGCGGGGATTTTTAGAAGCCGGAAAAGAGCTACAACATCCTCTATCTGATGCATGGTGGCGGTGATGACGAGAACTACTGGCTGATGGAGCTGAGCGACCGTACACATGGCAAAACGACGATGCGCGTGCTGGATCACATGATTGAGGACGGCTTGTGTGAGCCGCTGATTGTGGTTACGCCGACGTTCTATGCTGATGTCGAGGGCGTTGAGCCGACGCAGGAGCAGATTGATGCCGTCTGTGCGCAGATTGGCGAATCGCACTATAATTCCATGTCGGGTCTGTATACATGGTACTTTGGCGACGAATTTCGGAACAATATCATTCCTGCGGTGGAAAGCAAATACCTGACCTATGCAAACAAAGATGTCAGTGAAGAGAACCTGATTGCAACGCGCGACCATCGGGCGTACTGCGGCCTGTCGATGGGTTCAGTAACTTCCTTCCACGGAGTCCTGATGCGCAATTTTGATGTCATCGGCTGGTGCGGTTCATGGTCGGGCTCGCTGACGGATGAAGCGCTTTTCCGCACGATGCTGGAAGAAAAATATGCGGATTACACCCTGAACTTCTGGTATAACGGCAACGGCGTGGAGGACATTGCTTTTGAAGAGCATTACGAAATCTACAATCAGCTGATGGAGAGTATGAGCAACAAGTTTGTGGACGGCGAAAACAGCGCAATGGTGGTGCTGGAAGACGGTGCACACAACTATGCAGCTTGGATTGTGGATTTGTACAACTGCCTGTTGGTGTTCTTTAAGTAATAGTCAATAACGACGGCGGAGGAAGTGCAGCATGACGGGCTTGCTGGACTGGCTGAAAAGCCTATATACAGTGGGTGTGCAGTACATTTGCTGGCTTGGGCTTGCAACGCTGGTGTTCTCACATTCTCTGGAAAAGAGAAAAATGGCGTGCCTCAAAGGCAGTGCGGCGACGGCTGGATTTCTGCTGCTGGGGATGCTGGCTTCCTCTACCGCCGTGGATGGCGCACTGCCGGTTGTGTGGTATTTTGTGCTGCCGCTGGTGAATATGCTGGTCATTATGAGCTACTGCCAGATTAGCTGGCGAGAAGCATTTCAGTGCGCTTTGCTGGCATCACTGACGGAGCATCTGGCCAATTCTGTGTACATTCTCATTTTCGTGAGCAATGCGCAAATGAATTTGGCGTACTGCACCATCAGCTTACTGGTGTATGCATGCATCTGGTTTTTCTGGGGCAGAAAAATGGCACACACAGGGCATTACTATGTGACAAGCTGGGGCATTGTTCCGATGACGCTGCTGTGCCTGACGGTGCAGGTGTTTCTGAGCTATGAATGCAAACATACCGCTGATCCGAATGCATGCATGGCATTTGAAGTCGAGACCGTGCGCCGAATGCTCCAGCTCTGCCAGTGGTATGCGATTGCGTTTTGCTGCTTGATTCTGGCGCTGGAATATACGCATCAGAAGCAGCTGTTTGCGCAGGCGGAACTGGCGGTCAGCCATGAGCTGCTGCATGTGCATGGGCAGCAATTCCGCTTGACTCGTGACAACATTGACCTGATTAACCGCAAGTGCCACGACATGAAACATCAGGTGACGGTGCTGATGGCGCAGAAGGACGGAACGGGTGAACTGACGAAGCGATATGGGCATGAAATCCTAAAAATGATAGAGGTTTACGATAACAGCATTGATACGGGCAACGAGGTGCTCAATACTGTGCTGCGCGACAAAAGCCTGTATTGCAGCATGAACGACATCAACTGGATGTGTGCAGCACATGGAGAACAACTGAACTTCATGAATCCGCTGGACTTGGTCTGCATCATTGGCAATGCGCTGGACAACGCAGTGGAGGCAGTAGAGCGCATTCCCGACAAAAAGAGGCAGATTATCAGCGTCAAGATTGCCACCGTCAGCAGCATGATGCAAATTCTCATTGAGAATACGTTTGACGGGGAAGTGCATACCGCTGATGGGCAGCTGCTGACGAGAAAGCAGGACGCACATAATCACGGCCTCGGCGTGCGCAGCATTCGTGCGACAACGGAGAAATACGGCGGTTATGCCAGCACGACCACGGAAGGGGATACCTTCATCCTCAACATACTGATTCCAATTCCCAATGCGGCCGAAACAGTATGAGAACTTGGAAATTCTGAAGCGGAAGACAGAGAGGAAGCGCTTGAAGATGGACGAGCAGAAACAGAAAATCAAAAAGCCTCATAAAAAAATGAGCAACAAGCTCTTTACTGGAATTTGGGGAAGCCTTCTGGCGCTCCTGATGGTGGGCATTATCACGCTCAACGTGGTGCTGCTCAAATACAGCTCGCTGATTACTCGTTCGCTGGGACATCAAACCGTAGCAACCGTGAATCTGGATACTTCGGGTGACAGCGATTACTTCAAAAGCGCCTTTGCAACGGAGGCAGATTTGCTGGCGCATGAAACGGAAATCAGCCGGCAGATTGAGGCGGAGGGCATTGTGCTGGTGAAAAACGACCAGAATGCACTGCCGCTGCAAAAGGGAGCGAAAATCAGCATCTTTGGTCAGGCATCAACGCAGTTCCGCTATGGCGGCGGCGGTTCCGGCGCCATTGACGAGACAAACGTGCAGAGCTTGAAGGAAGCATTCACGCAGGAAGGCTTCGATGTGAATGAAACGCTGTGGACGATGTATCAAGACAGCGGCCTGAAAATTCCCAAAGAAGTCAAGCCGGATGATTTCTCTGCGGAGGTGGAAAAGTCTTTTGCAGCATATGGCGATGTAGCGATTTTTGTCTTCTCGCGCCCTGCGCATGAGGCGACAGACCTCGCAGAGAAAGAGGTCTCTCTGAGCAAGGATGAGCAGGCGCTGCTGACATACATCAATGCGCATTTTGACCGCGTGATTGTGCTGCTGAACATCGCAAACGCGGTTGAATTGGGCTGGCTCAATGAATATGAGCATATTCAAGGGGCACTTTGGGTGGGCTACCCCGGTCAGCAGGGAATGATTTCGATTCCGCGTGCCGTGAATGGTACGGTGAACCCGTCTGGACGGCTGGTGGATACCTATGCTTACAGCGCGGAAAGCTCAGCTGCGTTTGAAAATTTCGGCTATGGGCGCGTGGAAAACGGCTATAACAGCGTGGGCGCGAAGAATACCTATGTGGTTTATGGCGAAGGAATTTACGTCGGTTATCGCTATTATGAAACGCGCTATGAGGATACGGTACTGGGGCAGGGAAATGCAGACAGCAGAAAGGGCGCTTCGGACAACAAGGCGTGGAACTATGGCAAGGAAGTGCTGTATCCCTTTGGCTACGGACTGAGCTACACAACCTTTGAATACAGCAATTTCAAGCTGACGGAAGAGGAAAATCAGTTTGCTGTTTCTGTGGATGTCACCAATACAGGTGCTGTGGCGGGCAAGGAAGTTGTTCAGATCTACTTCCAATCGCCCTATACGGACTATGATAAGCAGTATCTGGTAGAGAAGGCATCGGTGGAGCTGTGCGGTTTCGGCAAAACGCGCCTGCTTTTGCCGGGCGAAACAGAGACGGTTGCGCTGACTGTGCCAAAAGAAGAGCTGCGTGCGTATGACCGAATCAATGCGCGCACCTACATTGTTGATGCGGGAACGTACTACTTTACCGTGGCGGACAATGCACACGATGCAGTCAACAACATCTTGGCGGCAAAAGGCTGCACGATTGAAGACGGCATGGATGATGCGGGCAATGCTGCCATGACAGCATCCTATGTGCAGCAGGAACTGGACACAACGACCTGCGCAGTGGACAGCGCAACGGGAACGGCTATCAGCAATCAGTTTGATTACAGTAGCATGACGTACTATGACAGCAAGTATGTCTATCTGACGCGCAGTGATTGGGATGGCACATGGCCGAGCTTCTACGGCAAGACGGATAAAAAGGGCAAACATACCATGAAGGCGAGCGACCAGCTGCTGCAGGACAGTCAGGAAAATCATTACGCTGACGACCCGAACGCCGTTATGCCGACGACAGGTTCGGGCAAAGGTATCAAGCTGATTACCATGCGCGGCAAGGCATACGACGATCCGGCATGGGAAAATGTGCTGGACTGCCTGACGGTCGAAGAAATGATGAACATGGTTCGGCTGGGCGGCTGGCAGACGGCACAGCTGCTGAGCATTTCCAAGCCTGTTTCCAACGATCAGGATGGCCCGGCAGGTATTTCGGATGAATTGATTTCCGGCAGTGCGCACTGCATGGGCTATCCGATTGCGGTGGTGCTTGCGTCCACATGGAATCAGGAACTGGTGGAGCAGATGGGCGAGTGCATTGGTGAAGATGGCTTGAAGTCGGGCGTTCAGGGCTGGTATGCGCCGGGGGCAGGGACGCATCGTACGCCCTATGGCGGACGCAACTTTGAGTACTACTCCGAAGACGGCTTCTTGTCGGGGAAAATCTGTGCGGCGGAGGTTCGCGGCGCACAAAGCAAAGGCATGTATGTCTACCTCAAACATTTGGTGCTGAACGATCAGGAAGATCGGCGCTATGGCATTGCAACCTTCTGTCAGGAGCAGGTGCTGCGCGAACTGTACATGACACCCTTTGAAATCTGCGTCAAGGAAGCGGATGCGCATGGCATGATGGCGGCATTTGACTCCATCGGCGGCATCTGGTGCGGTGCAAATGAAGATTTGCTGGAGGATGTTTTGCGCGGCGAATGGGGCTTCCGCGGAATTGTTGTGACAGACTATGCGACAGCGAACGGCGGTTACATGTGGATTGACATGGGGCTGCAAAACGGCGGCGACCTGTGGCTGAACAGTGACAAAACGGTTTACTGGATTGATGACATTGAAAACAATGCAACGCTGGTGAACAGCCTGCGCCGTGCATCGCATAACATCCTGTATACGGTTGTCAACAGCGCGGCGATGAATGGCTTCAGCGAAAAGACGGAAATCCGCAATGTGCTGCCAGAGTGGCAAATCTGGATGATTTGCGCTGATGCTGCGGTGCTGGTGGTGACAGTGACAGGCGTACTGCTGATTGTACGGCGCTGCAGGAAGAATCGCAGCAGCATTCAGGTGGTTCAGGTGAAAGCGCAAGTATAACCAAGCGTCATAGATATCCCTGCCTGATGTGCTTTCCAGCAGGCAGGGCATCTGTGTATGCGCAAAACGGGCAGAAGGAGAGAAAAAGCATGTTCAAAACCAAACAATTCTGGTGCAGATTGAGCTGCCTTGGGGTCTGCGTGATGCTCATCGGGAATAGCGCGGGCACGATACTGGAGAAGAATCGCAATATGGTCAACAGCTATCTGGGAACGCAGACTGCTGTTGTTGAGGTCTCGGAATCGGACGATGCACTGTATACGACCTATGTGGCGGATTACGCCAACACGGATGAGCTGATTGCAGCGCATCGCGCAATGGGCGAACGCCTCAGCGCAGAAGGCAGTGTGCTGCTGAAAAACAATGGCGCATTGCCGCTGGAAAAAGGCAGCGCTGTGACATTGCTGGGCGTTTGCGCGGAAACAAAGATGAATTTCGGGGCGCGCGTCGGCTGTGCAGTAAAACCGGGACAAAACGTGAAGCTGGGGGATGCACTCATCGAAAAAGGCTTCCAAGTGAATGAGCAGATGCGGGAGACCTATACGAAAGTATGCAAGAACAAGGTGTACAACAACGCCAATAAACTCTCGCCGAGTTTTGTGGGTGTCCTGCCAGGCAATGAACCGAAGCTGGTAACGGCGGAGGCGACCGTGGAGGAAATCCAGAAGGCAGATTCGGACTATCGAAACGGTTTTGCAGCGTATCAGGATGCGGCAATTGTTGTGCTGGGACGCTGCGGCACAGAGGCAGCGGACTACTATCCTGGTGAAACGGGCATTGACCCGCAGACAGGCGCGCGGAATGCGCTGGCGCTGACGAATGACGAGCGGGCGCTCCTTGCACTGGCGAAGGAAAACTTCCACCGTGTGGTTGTGCTGCTCAATACGGCGAATCCGATGGAAATCGGTGAATTGGCGGCGGATGACGGCATTGACGCTATCCTGTGGATTGGCTTCCCCGGCAATTACGGTACGCTGGGCATTGCATCCATCCTCTGCGGCGAAACGAATCCGTTGGGGGCGCTGCCGGATGTGTATGCGTCGAACTCTGTTTCATCGCCCGCAATGGCGAATTTCGGCATCTATACTTTCGCAAATGCAGATGAATATTTTGACACGGTGACAGACCGCGCGGATTACTATCTCATCGAAGCGGAGGGCATTTACACGGGCTATCGCTACTATGAGACCCGCTATGCGGATGCTGTGATGGGGCAGGGCAATGCGGATTCCGCAGTGGGGGCATTTGATTCTGCAGCTGGCTGGAATTATGGCGAAGAGGTAACATATCCGTTTGGCTATGGCGTGAGCTACACGACATTTCGGCAGACGCTGGATGCGGTGACGGTGTCGCAGCAGGACAAAACGGTGACGGCAGCTGTAACGGTGACGAATACGGGCAGTGTCCCGGGGAAAAGCACGGTGCAGCTGTATATGCAAGCACCCTACTATGTGGGCGGACTGGAAAAGAGTGCAGTGCAGCTGCTGGATTTCGGCAAAACGAAACTGCTTGCTGCCGGGGAAAGCGAAACGCTGACCATCACGGCAGATATGCAGAACATGACCAGCTATGATGCTGACCGCGAAACCTATCTGCTGGATGCGGGGGAATATTACTTTGCAGTTGGCTGCGGTGCACATGAAGCGCTGAACAGCATTCTGACGGCGCAGGGATATGCGGAGCGCTTGGATGGTCAGGGCGACATCGCGTGCGTGAAAACATGGACGCTCGCGGAATGTGATACGACGACGTTTGCCGTTACGAAGGCTGGCGTGCAGGTATCCAATCAGCTTGCTGATGCGGATTTCAATGCTTTTCAGCCCGGCACAGTAACATACCTGAGCCGCAGCGATTGGGCAGGCACATGGCCGAAAAACTACGAGAATCTTACGGCCACGGCGGAAATGCTTGCGACGCTCAAAAACGATTTTTACACCATCCATACGGATGACGACGTATCGGACATTATCTGGGGAGCGGATAACGGCATGTCCTTTGCGGATATGAAGGGGGCAGCCTACGATGACCCGCGCTGGGAGAAACTGCTCGACCAGTTGACGATTCAGGAAGCGGCGGAGTTTGTTTCGACCGGAAACATGATTTATCTGGATATTCCGTCTGTTGGTTTCTTAGGCGGAACGCTTGCCAATGACGGCCCAGTGGGCTTCCTCAGCAGTATTTCCAACGTATCGGACGCCAATTCGCCGTGGTACGTTTCGCCGGAAGACCCCAATGCGGGTTACGAGGTGCATGACATGGGCACGCCGCAGCTGGTGGGCGCGTCGTTTGACAAGGAGCTTGCGCAGGCAATCGGGACACTGTTCGGCAATGACAGCCTTTTCAACGGGCTGTCGATTATCTGGGGGCCGGGACTGAACCTGCATCGCACACCCTGCTGCGGTCGAAACGTGGAATACTATTCGGAAGATCCGGTGCTGTCCGGTTTCCTTGCCGCGGCGTATGCGCAGGGTGCGTACAGCAAGGGCTTGATTGCAGCCGGCAAACACTTTGCATTCAATGATCAGGAAACAAACCGCAATGGCGTGGCGCCCTTCATGACGGAGCAGAAGGCACGCGAACTGGAATTGCGCAGCTTCCAGATTGCCTTTGAAAACGGAATGCTGGGGACGATGACTGCGTTTAACCGCATCGGCACAACCTACGTCAGTGCGCATGAAGGACTGATTGATGGCATCCTGCGCGGCGAATGGGGATTTCAGGGGTACATCGTGACTGATTTGGTGAATCCGGCAACCTATATGACGTGGAAAGAATCTGTTGCGGCAGGAACAACGAATTTCGACTCCGTAGACATCAAAGAAGAATGGTACGCTTATCTCAATCACGATGGAAACACCCTTGGCGGCGATGCTAAAATTCTCCGCCGATTGAAAGAAGCGGTGCATCATACGCTGTATGTGCTGGCGAACAGCAACCGCATGAATGCAGTGAACACATCAGCAAAAATGGTGGAAGTCAGCAACTGGTGGCGTGTCAGCTATCGGACGGCGAAAATAGGCGGCTTTGCGGCAGCGTGCGCGGGATTGCTGGGTTACGTGGCGATATGCTGCATCAGCATAATGGCGAAAAAGAAGGAGGAACGCACGGCATGAAACAGAAAATTTTCCTGATTCTTCATGTGGTTCTGACGGCAGGGGCAGCTGCATTGACGGCGATTAGTTCAGCGATGGCATATCCACTGGGTAATATGGGCGCAATCATTTTCATGAGCGGTGCGGCAATCCTGCTGGATTTGCTGCTGATGCTGCGTAAAAAAGACGGCATTCTGCGGGATGCAGCACTGCTGTTGAATGTGGTGCTGACGACGCTGTGCTTCTGCCGTGTGCTGACAGGGCGTGCGGATTTAATGGGCTATGTTTGGTTCTCTGACTTGGAGAAGGGTAACTCGACCGCTGTGAACAGCCTGACGCTGGCGGCGATTGCGCTGGGTGGCTTTTTGCTGGGCAGCGTGATGAATATTGTGCAAGGGTTTTGGCGGACGAGAGGGTAATGCTGGCGCAGACTTCGCCTGATTATCTTTTCTGATGAAATCTATTGGCTCTGCTGACTTTGGAAAAGAAGAAAGTCGGCAGAGCCAACATTTTGTTCGGAAATTTACATTGAGAATATTTCCAGACTCAACGGAGTTAGATGTTTGTGGTGCAAATTTTCATCAAATCACAAATGCACAGATACAAACATCACAAAACAAATCAGCACTTTTCAAATTTTATCGCCCCAAAACTGTTCAATGAGTTCATTATAGGTTAGCCGGAAACTTGGATATTGTCTGTGTTTCCTCGACACTGCACCACGATGCGTACCCACAATTGTACCCACAACGGAGTGGTATTCCATGTGATTTGTTAAGCTGCAAATGCTGATTTTGGTTTCAGAATGTTACCATATGGTACTGATTGGGACGCAATGGGAAGTGCGTTCTCCGCTTCATACAATTCATGCTCCACACCGAGCCGGAGAAGCCGGAGCAGTCCAGAAGCCGTGATATGCCGCGCCGCAAGAAGCGCGACATGGAGCTGTGAGCAACTACGGTGTAGAGCCGTAAAAATACGAAAATAGCCAACAGGAGCGCGTCGGACGAACCCGGGCGTTGTCCGGCGTGCTCCTGTTTGAAAATCTCCGTTTTCCCCAAGTCATGAGCCGGAGAAAACAGCCGAAAAACACCCCTATTGCGTAACAGGGACGCAGAAAGGAGCTTGCATGAGAACAGGGCTTACCAATAATCGGAATGTTTTGACCGCAACAACACATAGAAGCACCGCCACGCCGGTATATCTTCAATATCCAAAATATGTTGCAGGCGTAGAACACGCATTGCACATGGCATATAAACATCTGATTTGTAAATGCAAAAATTCATTTGCGTTTACAGATTTTCAATTTGCGAATCTGGTAGCAATCTTCACAAATGTGTGCTATAATGTGACTATGTATTTTGATAAGGGGGACTTCTCAATATGCGCATCAGCTATAACAAGCTCTGGAAGATGCTTATTGATAAAAATATGAAAAAGAGTGATTTGAAAGAAAAAGCCGGCATCAGTTCTGCGTCCCTTGCAAAGCTTGGCAAGGGAGACAACATTACCACAGATGTTCTGCTTCGTATTTGCGAGGCAATGGATTGTCGGATTGAAGATATTCTCGAAACGGTTCGTGACTAACCAACACTAAAGAATTTGATTAGGAGGTTTTGATATGACCATATTGGGCAAGAAACAGATGTCTGAAGAAGACATCAAATTGAATTATATCACTCCGGTCATTCTGAATGGTTGGAAAGGTCACATAACAATGGAGACCAAGATTACTGATGGCAGAATCAACATCAGCGGCAATATTGTGGCTCGCAGTAAGCCGAAATTTGCCGACTATATGCTTTATCTCAACGATGGGAAGCCAATTGCCGTAGTTGAAGCAAAGGATAATAATCATTCTGTATCTCACGGCTTGCAGCAGGCGATGACATATGCACAGATGATGGATCTCCCGTTCGCATATTCCTCAAACGGAGATGCTTTCTATGAGCATGACTTCTTTACCGGGCAGGAACGGCAGATTGCTTTAGAGCAATTTCCAACACAGGATGAGCTTGTAGCAAGATATTACGCTGAACTGAACGGCGGCAAGGGCGTATCCGATTTGGAAAAGAAAATAGTCTCCCAGCCGTACTACTCGTCTCAAAGCACATATCCTCCACGCTATTATCAAAGAAACGCTGTAAACAGAACCGTGGAAGCAATCGCCAGAGGGCAGCAGAGATTGTTGCTTGTGATGGCAACGGGAACGGGCAAAACGTATACTGCATTCCAGATAGTGTATCGGCTGCTCCGCTCTGACCTTAAAAAGAGAATTCTGTATTTGGCTGACAGGAACATTCTTGTCGACCAGAGTATTTTGCAGGATTTTGCGCCGCTTGAAAAGACCATTTATAAAGTGGACTTTTCCGACAAGGAGTGTTTGAGCGAGATCGCATCCCATGAAGTAAACTTTGCCCTCTATCATCAGATGGTCGGGCAGAATGATGAAGAACACTTCAAGCAGATTCCTGCAGAATACTTTGACCTCATTATTGTGGACGAGTGTCATCGTGGAAGTGCCAAGGAGGACAGCAACTGGCGTAAAGTTTTGGAGTATTTTTCTTCTGCAACCCAAATCGGTATGACCGCTACTCCAAAAGAGAGCGAAAAGGTATCGAATATAGATTACTTTGGAGAGCCTGTCTATACTTACAGCTTAAAGCAAGGCATCGAAGACGGATTCCTTGCTCCGTTCAAGGTTATCAATATCACGACCAACATCGGTGACGGTTGGAGGCCGCACAAAGGGCAAACCGATATATACGGCAATGTGCTCGAAGACCGAATCTATAACAATAGGGATTATGATTACAATATCATTCTCCAAGACCGTATTGACGAGGTTGCAAGGGAGATTACCGAGTATCTGAAAAGCACCGACAGGATGCAGAAAACTATTGTGTTCTGCGCTTCCGAAGATCATGCCGAGCGCATGAGAATCGCCCTTATCAACCATAACGCTGATATGGTCAAGGAAAATCCGGACTACTGCGTTAGAATCACCGGTTCTGATGTTTACGGAAAATCCAAACTTGACTATTTCATCTCCGTGTCCAGCCCTTATCCGGTTATCGCTACGACATCCGAACTGCTTTCCACCGGAGCAGACTGCAAGATGACAAAGCTGATCGTTCTGGACAAGACGGTTGAGAGCATGACTACCTTTAAGCAGATTATCGGGCGAGGGACCCGTATCAGGGAAAAGGAAGGTAAGACACACTTTGTCGTTATGGACTTTAGAAATGTGATAAGGCTCTTTAGCGACCCTGATTGGGATGGTCCCGTAGAACAGGTTGAGGGGTTCCAACACGGCAGCGGAGGAAACAAACCCAAAGGCGGTGAACCCGGCGGCAGTGGAGAGGAACCGCCCGTTGACCCCGTTGAAACGCCTATCGTTGATAAAGACGGGTGCAGGGTGAAGATTATCAATAAGACTGTTTCTGTGTATGATGCCAACGGCAAGCTGCTTCGTCAGGAAGATATTATCGACTACACGAGAACCAATATCAAAGGCGAATATGCGTCCCTTTCTGACTTTATACACAAGTGGAAAGCATCGGATAAGAAGAAAACGATTGAACAATCCTTTATTGCGATGGGGATTGATTTGAAGGCTCTGAAAGCGGAACAAGGAATGTCTGATGTCGATGACTTTGATTTTATCTGCTATGTGGCATACGGCAGGAAGCCGCTGACGAGAAAAGAGCGGGCAAGCAACGTGAAAAAGAAAGATTTTTTCAGCAAGTATTCTGCTGAAGCGCAGGCAGTCCTCTCCATCCTCTTGGACAAGTATATGAACCAAGGCACTACCGAAGTTGAGGACATCAAGGTTCTTTCTCTTGCGGATTTTGCTGAGTTCGGAAAGCCTGCAAAGATTGTAAAGCTGTTCGGCGGCAAAGCGCAGTATGAGGCTGCTATTAAGGAACTTGAAGCGAACATCTACGAATTAGAGGTAAGTTAATTATGGCGATGCAGTCAGGTTTTATAAAAAGAATCCGTGATATTATGCGTATGGACGCAGGTATCAACGGCGATGCTCAACGAATTGAGCAGATGGTATGGATGCTTTTCTTGAAAGTATACGATGCCAAAGAAGATGACTGGGAACTGAACGAGGACAACTACGAATCCATAATTCCCGAAGACCTCAGATGGAGAAATTGGGCGAAATCCGACAGCAACGGTCACGCTATGACCGGAGATAAGCTGCTGAATTTCGTCAACAACACTTTGTTCCCTGTGCTGAAGGGCAACGATGTAAAAGAGGGCGATACCATTTTCTATGAGGGCATTAAGGTTACACCTGCCACTCCAATCAAGAAAGCAATCGTGAAATCGACCTTTGAGGATGCTAATAACTACATGAAGGACGGCGTTTATCTCCGTCAGGTCATTGATGCCATTGACGAAATCGAATTTGATGATGTCAAGGAAAGTCATGCTTTCGGTTTTGTCTATGAAGAAATTCTGAGAGAATTGCAGTCTGCCGGTTCCTCCGGTGAGTTTTACACGCCGAGAGCAGTTACCGAGTTCATGGCGCTGATGATCAAGCCGAAACTGGGAGAAAAGATGGCTGACTTCGCTTGCGGTACGGGTGGCTTTATTACTTCCTGGCTTGGACAGTTATCCAAGCAGGTAACCGATACTTCTGCTCAAAAGCAGCTTGACGACAGTATTTATGGGATTGAGAAAAAGCCGTTCCCGTATCTGCTCTGCGTAACCAATATGCTGCTGCATGACATTGAAGTTCCAAATATTTATCACATGAACTCGTTGAAGCATAATCTGCTGGACTATACAGATGCGGATAAGTTCGATGTTATCTTGATGAACCCTCCCTATGGCGGACATGAGGACAAGTCCATACAGGGCTTCTTCCCCAATGATTTGGCAAGCTCAGAGACCGCCGATCTGTTTATGTCGGTGATCCTTTACCGTTTGAGGAAAAACGGCAGAGCTGCCGTTGTCGTGCCGGATGGTTTCCTGTTCGGTCTGGACAATGCGAAAGTGAACATCAAGAAAAAGCTCATTGGCGAGTTTAATCTGCACACCGTTGTCAGACTGCCCGGCTCTGTGTTCAGCCCCTATACTTCCATTACCACCAATCTGTTGTTCTTCGATAACACAAAGCCGACAACAGAAACATGGTTCTACAGAGTGGATATTCCGTCTGACAGAAAGCACTTTTCCAAGACCAAGCCGATGAAGTTAAAGAACTTCGATGATTGTATCGCTTGGTGGAATAACAGAGAGGTAATCCCTGACGGCGAATATTTCAAGGCACAGAAATATACCGCTGATTATCTGCTGAATGAACAGGGATGCAATATTGACCTTTGCGGTTATCCCCACGAGGAAGAAGAAGTTCTGGCACCCGCAGATTTAATACAGAAATATGAGGAAAAGAGAGCGTCTCTCAACGCAGAAATTGACAGAACAATATTAGCACTGAGTGCTTCTTTGAATGGAGAACCTGTCAACTTTGATACTCAAGGTACGATAAGTGCCTGTGGGAAAATGGATGATTTGCACAAGCGTTTCCCGGAGGATATGAAGAAGTCAATTCTTCAATATGCCATCCAAGGCAAGCTCGTTGAGCAGAGACTGGAAGAAGGAACAGGTGCGGAGCTGTATAAGCAAATGCAAGCCGAAAAACAGAGGCTAATTAAGGAAGGCAAAATCAAGAAGGAAAAGCCCCTGCCGGAAATTGCAGAGGATGAGATTCCGTTTGACATTCCGGAGAGCTGGAGGTGGGTGAGATTCTCAGAAATAATGAGCACAATGTCAACTGGTCCTTTCGGCAGTATGCTTCATAAGACGGATTATATTGAGAAAGGTATTCCACTCGTAAACCCTGCCAACATGGTTAATGGGAAAATTGTGCCATCCGACAAAATGATGATTTCGGAAGCAACTCGCAGACGACTTTCTTCATATATTCTCCATGCTGGAATGATTGTTTTAGGACGACGTGGGGAAATGGGTCGTTGCGCAGTTGTTACAGAAAAAGAGGATGGCTGGCTTTGCGGAACGGGATCATTTTTTATGGAACCAAGCATGAGTCTATATGTTTACTATGTCGTCTCGCTGTTTTCATCTCCTTATGTTAAATTCTATTTGGGTGGTGAGTCTGTCGGAACCACAATGAGTAACCTGAACCACACGATTCTAAGCAAGATGCCGATACCACTCCCTCCCCTTGCTGAACAGAGGCGCATCGTTGCCAAATTGGATGAAATCCTGCCGCTGTGCGAAAGGCTGAAATGAGGTGTTTTAATGAAAAATTTAGATCGTAAAGTCACGCTATTGTGTCCTCTTTGCGGTAATGATCAATTTGAGTCGTTAGATGAAGAATTTGAAGATCTTCTTCATGCAAGTGACGATGTACGAGTACGTTGCTCTGATTGCGGTTCGGAATACACGAAACGAGAGTTGCTCGATAACAATGCCGCAATAATTGATAATGCTGTAGATGAGCTTGCGCAAGACGCAATCAAAGAACTGGAAAAAGAATTAAAGAAAGCGATGAAAAAATGGAAGTTTTGATTGGCATATTGAAGGAAGTGGTGCCCTTCATAAAAGATTGGGGTGCGCTAATCATCGCAGGTATATCTCTGTTAGTTGCCATCATTTCGCTGTTTAAATCTTCAAAGGCACAACGTCTCCAGAACAAGGTTAATGAACTGGAACTCAAGATTAAGCAGAATGAACTGGACAAGATAGCCAAGGAGAAGGAAGATTCGGTACTTGCATGCGTTGAGGCAAGATTTATTACTGTGGGCAAAGGTAAGCATAGACTGAAAGTTTGGAATTCCGGAAATGCGACCGCTTATAATGTAAGCGCTCGATTTGATGGTGATGTTGGAATTATGATTATGGATCGTGAAAAGCAGCCTTTTGAAGAATTGGAGGCAAGAAAAAGCTATGAATTGATTTTAATCACGCATAATGGTTCTGCATCAAAGTTTAGAATAATCACTGAGTGGACAGATTCAAGCGGCAAACAGCATACCAAAACACAAATGGGCGATTTTTCGTAAATTTAATTGTGGTTGTTTTGTTTCGGACTACAAATCACATTTGACAATTGAGAGGAGGGGCATCAATGAATCACAGTGAACGAGAACAATTCTGGCAAACATTATGTTCTTTGCCTGGCAATGATATTGTGGCAGAACGCGAACAACTATTCAAATCAATTAAGTATCCGAAGCTGCTTTTCCGGTATCGACCTGTCAGCACAAAAAGCTTGGAAGCACTCAGAACTAACAGGCTCTATTTTTCTTCTGCGAATTATTATGACGATCCTTTTGATACCTTTCTTCACATCAATATTGAAGCAATCCGAAAAAAGTATTTGAGTGCATTTCAAACTCTGGAAAGTACAGAAGCAGTTGTGGAGGGTGTTAAAGCATTACTTGGGGGTATTCTTTCCGAGGAGCAAGTAGCGCAGTTTACGGTTGAGAATGTGACAAACGCACTTCCTCACGGGCTTACCGAAAGCTTTTTGAATGCAGCACTTTCACTCCGTGATGAAGTTAAAAAGGATACGTGGTCAGTTTGTTTCTCCGAAAATGGGTTTAATGAGGTTCTGTGGCTGAAATATGCAGATCAGCACAGAGGTTTTGTGCAAATCTACGACCTTGAAAACAATGACAACTTCTTATGCGGTAAGCAGGAAAAATGCGCTAATTGCGGAATCAAGAACTACGGAACGCCGCTATATCCGATTTATTATTCGGACACGCCTTATGATGCAACCAAATTTGCGAAATTCGTTATGCTCCGTAAAATAGCAGAGACAACCGCAACTCAGATTCCTCCAGAGCTATATGCAGGTATGGGAAGTGCTTTATGGGAACAAGAAAGAACGACCCTAATCAAAAAAGAGTGCCATAAATACGATGAAGAATGGCGAATGATAACTGGCTGCATTATGAAGCCGCCGGTGATGATGGAATGGATCCCAAGCGGTATAATTCTTGGCCTGCGAATGGGCGTAGCAGAGGAAAATCTTGTTGTAAGCATGGCAAAAGAAGCTGGAATCAAAAATATTTATAAATCCTACATAAATGCGCAAAACAAGCTGGATGCTTATCCTTTGAAATTGTAATCTTTCCAGCGGGTAAGTGAGTAGTTGAAATGAGGTGAAAGCAATGAGGAGAGAAGAATACGCTTGCCCTAATGGGTGTTCTCTTCCACCTAGAAAAAAGCAACTTAGGGAATATAACGATGGAACATATGGGTTTGACTTTTATGATTTTACATTCTGTCCTTGTTGCGGCAGTTTAATGCCATATTCGCTAAAGAAGCTCAAAGGATTTTTTGAGGTATACAATATCCACGCAGCGTTATCGGATGCCGTACAGCTCATATATAAATCCGAGTTTGAGTCGGCAGCACGTGAAGCCTTCGTGGCTGTGGAGAGTTATCTCAAAAAGAAGTCGGGCTTGGATTCGCATGGATTCGATTTGGCAACAAGAGCGCTTTCTTTTGAAATAGACAAGCAAACCGGTGAAATAAAGAGGGCTCCCCTTATTGCAATCAATGATCTGAAAAACGAATCGGAGCGCAATGAGCAGGACGGCATCAGGTATATGCTTATGGGTTTCTTTCAGGGGCCTCGTAATCTGTACCAACACAATCATATTGGCTCCGGTGTAAGCAATTCTATTTCCGTAATCATCGAAGCATCCTTCTTCCTTCATCTGCTTGATGGGCACAGCATTACTCAAAACGGACGGTGGATTCCAGAAACAGTAGATTATCGGGAAATTTATCAAAAGATGCCCAAGCGTATTGACCGCTGGAAATTGGTACGCCTATTGAAGAAGCGTACTCGTTACTTAGCCAAGAAGAATTGATATACTTAAACTTTAAGAATTCCTGCCGTAGTGCGAACGACTGAAATGAGGGGAATATGGATAAAGAGACAATAAAGGATTCGGAAAATATAAATAGCGATGAGTGGAAGTTTCTTTTGTTGATGATGCTTATGGAAGATATCAAGCAAAAGAATTCACAATGGAAAAGCTTTGAAGATGAATTAATCTACAAAAATCGTTTTTCTGTAAAACATGCAGTCATAGACGAAATCCATGAATGTCAAGCAAATGCAGTAACAATACGCAAAAAAGATACTGTGTTATACCGAGCTCGTGTCTTTGAGAAAAGTAACTTCAACCGACTTGTAAAATACTATTTGCAAGAGAGTGGCTATAGTAAATCCGATATTGAGAAAACACTCAATGAGTGGACGGATGAGCAAAAAATACTTTCCTTGATGCCAGAAATATATAGCGATTACGATTATAATCAAGTCCCTGAACTTGTAAAAGCTCATAAAAAATGGAAACGATATGTAAAATATAAGGGATGGAATGCGGAGGATTCTGGCGCACCTCCTGCTGATTTGATAGGTAACGGAAGAGCTAGTCCCGATCATATTCGGTACCTATATTTATCAGAGGATCCGGTAACTCCGGTATATGAAGTCAGACCGATTATTGGGGATACTGTAAGCGTGGCAAAGTTCCGGCTGCAAAAACAAGTAAGACTATACGATTTAACTCTTGACATCCACGATATTGAAAATGATAAAGTAGTGGAATTGCCAAGACTATACAACACAATCGGTGCAATGTTTTCCAGGCCGTATAACGGAGATGCTTCCAAATATCTTCCTACCCAATACATTGCAGAAGAAATAAAAAACATGGGTTTTGATGGACTGCGATTTAGGAGTTCCTTGAATAAGAATGGTTTTAATGTAGTCTTGTTTAATCCTGACGATTGTGTAGCAGTTTCTTCCGACCTTGTAGAGGTTAAAGGTATTGATCTAAAATTAGATGAGCCCCTGATTTACAAAGTTGGAACACCAAAACTTAAAGAAGAGATGACCAATTTAGATTGGATGAAATAACTTGGAATGAGGTGATTTGCCTGATTGACCGAATTGTACATGAGATTCGTATGGCTTTGTCCCATGAACTGTATTTATCGGCGCTTGCTCTTGCGCTGACTTTGCCAGATACTTGTGGAAAGGCTGAATATCCTAACGAGGATTACAACGGCGTGCGCTATAAAAACTGGTGTAGCCAATATGTCATTACAGATAGATGTGATTCCCCCTACGGACAGGATATGCCCTATCTGAACGAAGAAATTATTTATAGTTTGCGTAATTGTCTGCTTCACCAAAGCACACCAAACGTAGAGCAATCCAAAATTCACGAATCTCGGTGCAAGGTTGATAAATTCGAGCTTGTCATAACCGGAGAAGATGGTGCTAACGGTGATCTGAGCATGGTCGCCTACGGCAAAGATATGAACATAGTGCGGAGATGCGTACACCGCTGAGCAAAATCACCTCGACCGGCGAAATTGAGCAGCGGTTCCGCTTGAATTGAGCAATGGGACCGCCCGGATTGAGCAGCCCCACCGCTCAGGTTGAATATGGACAGAACAAATCAGTCAAGGTATCATAAATATAGTCGGAGTCAGATGTCCTGCAAACCCTTCCGCTTGCGCATGGATTCCTTGCCTCCAATGACCACGGTGTAAGCATCGTGGACGATTCGGTCGCAGATGGCATCAGCCAACAGTGGGTCAGACAACTTTTCCGGCCAGCCCGAAATGTCAAACTGGGAGCAGAAGATCGTGGAGTTTCGCTTGTACCGGGACTCCACGATTTCCAATAAGTCCCTGGCTTCCGTTTCTTTCAAAGGGTACAGAAGCCATTCGTCAATTATGAGCAATGCGTACTTCTTGTACTGGGCCATGAGCTTGCGAATCGTACCGTTGCCCCTGGCAATCTGGAATTCTACCAGAAGATCCGGGAGCCGGATGTACTTCACCGCATAAAACCGTCTTGCGGCAGCCATGCCCAGAGCGCAGGCGAGATAGGTTTTGCCGCTGCCGGTAGCTCCCAGCAGGATGATGTTGTGGTGCTCCTGAATGTAGTTGCAGGTGCTGAACCGCAGCAGTTCCTCCTGCTTCAGTCCTCTGTCGGGCAGATACTCCACATTTTCCAGACAAGCTCCCGGATCCGAGAAGGTTGCCTGCCGGATCAGCTTGTTCAGATGGTTATTCTTTCGGGCATTCCATTCCGCATCCACCAAAAGACCGAGCCGGTCCTCAAAGGTCATGTTTTGGAACTGCGGATCGGCAAGTTGATCCTTCAGGGCATTGGCCATAACACTCAGCCGCATTTCACGCAGCTTGGATACCGTTGTTTCAGTCAGCATCACTTATTCCCCCTTCCGTAGTAGTCAGCCCCACGGGTGAAACCGTACTGGGAAGAGGACGCAGTAGCCGTACTCTGCTCAGGGATGGCTTTATCCTGGCCGGATGCCAGAATAGCCTGAATATTCTTGAGAGAAGGGCGGGGTGTGTATTCCAATGCCCGTTTGCAAGCATTCTCCAGCCGTTCTGGAGTGTACTTGTCTGCCAGCTTCAGCAGACCCATGCAGGACTTGTAGCCCTGCTGTTCTACTTTGTAGCTGCCGAGAATAGCCCGGACAACGACCTGCGTGTTGCTGCCGACCTTACCGGCCCAGTGAATGAACCGTTCACCGTTCCACTGGACATACTTCTGGTGCTCTGGCGGCATATGCGCCTGGATCGTGCTGTATTGGTTAAACCGTCCGTACAGCCTGGGATGGGAACAGATTCGGTTTCCACCGTAGAAAACCTCTACCGTGGATCTGGTGAGCCGGACATCTACTTTCTGCTTGATGTACTCAAAGGGAACAGAATAGTTCATGCGCTCCACGGAAATGTGGTAATTTGGTCCCACCGTTGCCACTTTCCAGATGGCCAATTCAGCCAGTATGAAGGTAGAGATGATACCGACAGTACCCTCAACAGCAGCTTTATCCTTGGGAGCGCGGACTCTGGCAGGCAGAATTGCCGTGCCATAATGCTCTGCCAGCTCCTGGTACGATTTATTGAGAACAACCTCATCCTTCCCATGCTTTTGCACGCCGGTTTTCAGATTGTCGCACTGGATGATCCGTGTAACGCCGCCAAAGTATTTGTAGGCATTCACATGGGCAGTGGTCCATGAGTCCTGGTTCATGGAGAAAAAGGCTTCTACGTAGCTGTAGCCACTGTAGGGCAGGGTTGCCACGAACACATAGGCCGGGATAATTTCACCGGTGTCTGTGTCAATAACAGCGGCAGTATCGCCGGCCCAGTCCACCTGCATAACCTCGCCGGGCTTGTGGTTCAGGTGCATGGTGGCGTTTACCTTTGTCAGATAGTCCGCATAGTACTTGTTGAACTGGGTGGACTGGTATGGAATCTCACCCGCCGCCCGACACTGGTCGCAGTATTCCATTCCAGCCACAGCAGATTCAGGGTGATACCGCTGCGCTGGAGTTCCTTGTGGACATAGGCGTAGTCCGGCATCTTGTAGACAGGCTTCGAGGGGCTGGTCGGAAACAGACGCTCTGAGAGCTGCTTATCCGACATTTCCTCCGGCAGTGGCCATTGCAGGCCGCAGTTTGCTGCCCGTTGCAGGGTTGCTGCCACAGTGTTCCGAGCGCACTGGCAGCTTGACGCGATCTCGGTCTTGTTGAGTCCCAAACTATGGAGTCTGAGAATCTCACGGTAATTGGTCATACAGGTGACCTCCTTGTAGATATTTACACCGCAAAATGCGATGCATATCTACATTTTACCGCAGTGCTCAACGACGGCGGCAAGCGTGCTCAATTCCGCCGGAATGGATGCTCAATTTGAGCGGTCGTGCTGCGCAATCTCGCGCGGAATACTCACGGAGAGAATTGAAAGTACATATATCCCACTTGTGCTACATTCTTTGTACTGCGGCAGAGGACTATTACAAGAACAACAAGGAAAAATTCGATTTTATAAAGTATTCAATCGAAGATGACAGACCAAAAACTTTTTTGTGACGCATATTTTGATTTGAAAGAAACAAAGAATGACCAGAGCAAAGGCGATCAACCGTAAAAAGTTGGTCGCTTTTGTTTTTTTTTAATTATCTGAAAGGAGACTTGTCCAGGAATGAAAAGTTAAAGCGCGAACAATATAATGCAAAGCGTATACAAACCACACCCAAGCACCTAACATTACACCTATTTAATACTGGATGTTGGCGGGCAGGCACAATCTGCACCTGCCTGCCTTGTCTGCCCAAAAAGCGCGGCAGGCGGCGGCAGTCAATGGCGCGAAGCGTTCATCTTGACCATTGACGGCGGTCGGTTGCTGCGCTATAGCCTTTCCGTCAGCTATCGAAAGGCTTATATTCCGTCACTGCTTTCAGGTATGCTTCGGGATCACCGTTCAAAACCAAGTCTGCATAAGCAAGCGGGTCATTGTAGATCAGATAATCCAGCTCTGACCGCTGGAAGCGGTTGTCGGCAACTTCGTTTTCAACGGCGGTGCAGTCAATGGAAAGCTGGCTTCCATCATCAAAAACCAATTCTACGCAGGCTGTGTCTGTGTTGAATTGACAGGATATAAGTTTGCTCATGGTCATACCTCCAAGATGTTTTTTGAGGTGAATCAGGCGGTCAATTTCCGGGTGATTATTGGCGGGAATCATATCGAAATCTGCCGCAAATCATTCAAAATAAGTCGTTGTGAACGGTTAGTACGTATAGAATAGCTGGCTACAAAACGGCTACAAAATTCGTAAGGAACCTATGTACAGCCCGAAATGCGTGGATTATTTGGACGAAAAGCGTATCGAGAGTGCATTTTATAACCCTAAATCAAAGCCAAAGACTTGAGTGGGAATAATACCGAAAACGCTGAAAACCCGCATAAGCACTGGGCTTTCGAGGTTTCAAAAGGCCTCGTGACAACATTTTGACAACAATTTCAGATTATTCATAAATAAAGAGCTAACAGATTTTTGTTACAAAGTCTGTTAGCTCTTTTTTGTTTGTGGGATTAGTCCTTTTTCAAACGATGCTTGAAGGCTTTTACCATAGCGTCACTGAGTTGCTGGGATGGCACTTGCACATAGCCGGAAGTCTTGTCATACCGCGGGTAATTGTAACGCCACTGATCATAGTCCTCCCGGCTGATTTCTCCTTTGCGGAGCTTTTCCGCCTGCTGTGCCCACGCAGCAAGCATTTCGGAAAAAACGGCGGCATCCTTCCCTTTCCGGGGGTCAACACGCAAAGAAATGCCGTTTTCGCCTGTTTCTACTGTCAGACCGTAACGATCTTCTAAGGTGAACAGGGTGTGCATCAGACCGAGATAGCTGTCGATGTCCGGCACGGACAGTGCCAGCGGCGATACCCCCAGTGCAGCTGCGAGGTTCGCCGTCAGCTCTGCCTTGGGCGTTCTGCTGCCGGATTCATACTGCGCCATACGGATGTCGGCAGTTTTTTCCGGAAAGCCGACTACCTGCCCCAAATATTTTTGTGTCATTCCCCGCAAATTGCGGAAGAATCGAATTCTCTCACCGATTGCCATAGCAATTACGCTCCTCATTTTTATACTGTGCAATCAGCATAGCATATGAATTTAGGTCGTGTCAAGATAGCAAAAACAAAAAAGCTAAATATTTTTCCATACACCACTTGACAATAGCAAATTTGCTTAGTATAATAGCAATAGCAAATAGCGTTAGGCTATTTGCGGACAACAGAATAACCGTCGTGCGCACGGTAATGGCGTACCCGCTTGGGCAAATCATAATGTGGTCAAAAATTTTCCAACAATCAAAACGAAAGGGGTGATGAAATGGAAAACATAAGCTTTATGAGAGTGGACGAAGTTGCGCAGGAATTGGGCATTTCCAAATCCTATGCCTACAAAATCGTCCAGAAGCTGAATGAGGAGTTGAAAAACAAGGGCTTCCTCACGATTTCGGGACGAGTCAACAAACAGTATTTTATGGAGCGCACCTGTTACGGTGCCGTTCAGAAAGAGAGGTAAAAATGTCCGTTTACAAAGATACTAAAAACAACACTTGGAAGGTCTACTACCGTTTTACGGATTGGCAGGGCAAAGTCCACCAGTCTACGAAGCGAGGCTTTCCAACCAAACGAGAAGCTCTTGCTTGGGAGCGCGAACAGCTCCACAAGGTGGAAGCCGATCTGGATATGACCTTTGAGAGCTTTATCGACACCTACACAGCCGATATGAAGAACCGGCTGAAAGAGAACACTTGGCACACCAAGGAGCATATCATCCGCACCAAACTGCTTCCCTACTTCGCCAAGCGGAAAATGAACTCGATCCAGCCCAAAGACATTATCGCTTGGCAAAATGAGATGATCAAATGTCGGGATAAGAGCGGAGAGACGTATTCGCCAGTATATCTCAAAACCCTGCACAATCAGCTCAGCGCAATTTTCAATCACGCTGTGAAATTCTACGGGCTGAAAGACAATCCCGCCGCTAAGGTCGGCAATATGGGAAAGGCCAAAGCAAGAGAGATGCTTTTCTGGACGCAGGAGGAATACAAGAAATTTTCCGAAGAAATGATGGACAAGCCTGTTTCTTTCTATGCCTTTGAAATGCTGTATTGGTGCGGCATCCGGGAGGGTGAACTGCTGGCGCTGACCCCGGCGGATTTCGATTTTGACCGGGAGACGGTCACGATCAGCAAATCCTATCAGCGTATCGGTGGCCGGGACATCATCACTGACCCGAAAACGCCGAAAAGTAACCGGACGATCAAAATGCCGGAGTTCCTCTGTGAAGAAATGCAGGACTATATGAAACAGCTCTACCGAATCGGCAAAAATGACCGGCTGTTTGAAGTCACGAAAAGCTATCTTCGTCACGAAATGGACAGAGACGCCAATGCCGCAGGGGTAAAGCACATCCGAATCCACGATTTGAGACACAGCCATATTTCTCTTCTGATTGAAATGGGATATTCGGCGGTAGCGATTGCTGACCGGGTAGGACACGAAAGCATCAATATCACTTATAACTACGCTCACCTATTCCCCTCTACACAAAGCGATATGGCTGACAAGCTCAATCAATTCAGAAAGGAAGGTACAGATAATGTCACTGAAGAACAGAGACGAGCATAATCGCTGGCGCAGTAAAACGGTTGCTTTTCGGGTGTCATCAGAGGAAGATGCTCAAATCGAACGCTATGTGCAGCTCTCCGGGCTGACCAAGCAGGACTATATCACCCGGCGGCTCACCCACAAGGATGTGATGGTGCAGGGCAATCCCAGAGTTTTCAAGGCGCTGCGGAATCAGCTTGCCGAAGTGCTTTTGGAATTGCAGCGCATTGAGACTGGCGGCGCAGTCAATGATGAGTTGCTTGACCTAATTGAAATGATCGCCGATATTCTCGGCGGAATGAAGGAGGAATCTGAATGATCAACGAAAAAGAAATGACCGCTCCCGTTGTATCTGTTGGCGCAGATACGGAGCAGTCATCCCAAAACCTTACTGACAATAGTTTAACCGATTTTGGCCCGGATTTCAAGGGGGCTGACGACGATTTATACCAAGAAATTCTGCGAATGATGGATCCGTCCTACCTGAAAACCGTGTCAATGTCTGAGCTGCTGGACAATGTGTACCAGAGCAAACCGCCCCTTGTGGACGGCCTGCTCTACCGGGGCACTTACCTTTTTGTCGGCGCTCCAAAGCTGGGCAAGAGCTTTCTTATGACTCAGCTTGCCTATCATATCAGCACCGGCACACCGCTGTGGAATTATCCCGTCCGCAAAGGCACGGTGCTGTACCTCGCCCTTGAGGACGATTACCGGCGCCTGCAGGAACGCTCCTATCGGATGTTCGGCACGGCAGAAAATGAGTGCCTGTGCTTCTCTGTTTCGGCCGGTCAGCTTGGCAGTGGTCTGGACGAGCAGCTTACCAATTTTCTGCGAGAGCATTCGGACACCTCCCTTATCATCATTGACACCCTTCAGAAGGTACGTGAGGTCGGCGGGGACAACTACAGCTACGCCAACGACTATCAAATCATAACCAGGTTGAAGGCGCGGCAGATAGCTATGGCATCTGTTTGCTCCTTGTCCATCACACCCGAAAGCAGCAGGCGGACGATAAGTTTGATATGATCTCCGGCACCAACGGGCTGTTGGGTGCGGCGGATGGAGCGTTTCTGCTCACCAAAGAAAAACGCACCGGCAACGCCGCGTGCCTTGATGTATCCGGCAGAGATCAGCCGGATCAGCGGCTGCACCTTTTCCGCAATGAGGAAACCCTTGCGTGGGAGCTGGAGCGTGTGGAAATGGAACTTTGGAAAGCGCCGCCGGAGCCGCTGCTTGAACAGGTTTCGACTTTTCTTTCTTCGGGTAGTAAGGAGTGGACGGGAACGCTCACAGAGCTTGTGGCGATTCTCGGTGTGGATATGAAGCCCAATGCTCTGACAAGGCGGCTAAATGTCAATGCCGGACGACTGTTGAATGAGTATGGCATTCGATATGAAAGCAGCCGCAGTCGGAACGAGCGCACTGTAAAGCTCGCAATGGTGGAGCGGTCGTGACGATATGTGACGGTGTGACGATATTTCTATGAGCGGGGGGCGGTATCAAAAATACCGTCACCATCGTCACACACCGTCACAGAAGTTTCGGCAAGCCGTGCGGCTGCCCTTTTCAAAGGGCATTGAGTACTGGGGAGCAGCCCGCAGGCTGCCGGGGCAAAGTCCCGGCACAGAGGTTGTATTCGATATACCGCCTCTGTGCAAGCCCCCTCGGAGAGCGCAATAGCATCTTTTGATGGCCGCAGGCTGTCAAAAGTGCTTTTGCGTTACTCTTGACAAGAGTAACAGAACATCATCGTCTGCGGCCGGAGGGCGAAAGGAAGTGATATTTTATGAAGAGAACGATCAGCGTCGAGGTTGGCAAAGGATCTGTCAATCACAACAGCCGCAAATTTCGGGCGGAGAATGTGGATGGAAACCGCACACACCTGAATATTGACTACTGCAATGAGCGCATCCAGGCCGTGTACCATCAGCTTTTCGATGAAGCCCTGAAACGCTACAACGAGAAGCAGGCCCGTGCAGATAGACGCATTTCAAATTACTACGAGAAAATCCGTTCCGGCAATCAGGAGAAGCCCTTCCACGAGATCATCCTGCAAATCGGAAACAAGGAGGATATGAGCGCCACCGGCGAGTATGCGGAGCTGGCACGAACCGTACTGGACAAGTATTATCAGGGCTTTCAGGAGCGCAATCCAAACCTCCGGGTGTTCTCGGCACATCTCCATATGGTCGAGGCCACGCCACACATCCACATTGACTTTGTGCCGTTCACTACCGGGAGCAAGCGTGGGCTTGACACCCGTGTGTCGCTGAAGCAGGCGCTGGCAGCGCAAGGCTTCAAGGGCGGCACACGAGGTGCGACCGAGTGGGCGCAGTGGGTACAGTCCGAAAAGGAGCGGCTTGCCGCCGTGATGGAGCGGTATGACATTCAGTGGGAGCAGAAAGGCACCCACGAAAAGCACCTTTCTGTTCTGGACTATAAAAAGCAGGAACGGGAGAAAGAGATTGCTGCACTGGATACCGTACTGACCGAAAAGCAGGACGAGCTGGAAACAGTGCAGAAGCGGATCACAAATTTCGATCAGGGCATGCAGTCTATTGAAAAGCTGGAGCAGCGGATTAAAACGGACACGGAGTTTCAACTTCCTGAACCGCCCACGCTGATGACGGCCAAGACCTACAAACAGCGGTTTGCAACCCCGTTAATCAAAAAGCTGAAAGGGATTATTCGAGAGGTATTCTATTACTATTACATGGCATTGGACAGCTACCATAGGCTGAACAGCACCAACGATCGGCTATGCCGGGAGAATGAACATCTGACCGCGGGCAATGGTCGCCTTGCAGAGGAGAACACTGTTCTACGCTCTGAACTAAAAGATTTCCGCTTTCTGAAGAAAGTCCTCGGTAGTCAGCAGATTGACAACCTGATTGCACAGACCCAGGAAAAGGAGCAGCAGCGAAAGCAAACTCAGCGCACAGGACAAAAAAATATAGATTTTGAAAGGTAGAAACAAACGATGGCTAAGACGATTTTTGAGGAAATGGGCGGTACTTATACACGGGTTGGGGATTATCTCTCCCTGATCTGAAACTGCCCGAAGAAGAACAGCGGCCCATCGGCGTGTGGGGGCAGCGCCACCGGCGTTATCTGGAGGAGTATCGGCGGACAACCTATGCAACCTTGCTCACCGGCGGAAAACTGAACAGCTACCTTGCCGACATTGACCGTCAGGCGAAGGAAATGTTCGTTCGATTGGTAAAGCAGATGGCAGCGATGGAAGGTGTCACGGAGCAACTCAAGGCAGACAACCAAATGGAGTGGGTCGGCAGGATGAATAATATCCGAAGCAGGGCTATGGAGATTGTGAATAGCGAACTGATCTACACAGCATAAACGCAACGGCGGCAGGGAGAAACCCCTGCCGCCGTTTTTTTCTGGTGCGCCCGGCAAGAGCAACAACTAAGTGGTGAGAGACCACAACGCGCTCGGCAG
>OLJA01000166.1_pt1 | contig 47353 bp, 39 predicted proteins | sample 1601401 | NCBI WGS metagenome assembly OLJA01 (sample SAMN01915217, study PRJEB22387) | human gut metagenome | isolation source: stool | host: Homo sapiens | place: USA | reverse complement strand
GAGGTCATTACCACGCCGATTACATTTGCAGCATCTTCCAACTGTGTGCTCTACTGCGGCGGAACACCGGTTTTTGCAGATATTGACCCGAAAACCTACAACATAGACCCGGAGGATATCAAACGCAAGATTACCCCACGGACAAAGGCAATTATTCCGGTGCATTTAGCAGGACAGCCGTGTGACATGGATGCGATTCATGCGATTGCAAAGGAGCATAATCTTGTTGTGATTGAGGATGCCGCACATGCACTCGGCTCTGAATATAAGGGCAAAAAAATCGGTGGACTTACTTCCGATATGACAACCTTCAGTTTCCATCCGGTAAAACCGATTACGACCGGAGAGGGTGGTATGATTGTCACAAACAGCGAAGAATTATATCGGAAGCTGGTGCTGTTCCGGAGCCATGGAATCACAAGAGATACATCTTTAATGACGCGCAACGAGGGCCCGTGGTATTATCAGCAGTTAGACCTTGGCTACAATTATCGTATGACAGATATCCAGTGTGCATTAGGATGCACCCAGATGAAGAAATTAGACCGATTTCTGGCGCGCAGAAGAGCCATTGCTGCCCGCTACGATGAGGCATTCGCAGACTGCGCCAATATTGTGACACCGTACCAGATACCGGAGGGCAACAGTGGCTGGCACCTTTATATCATTCAGGTGAAAAATCATGACCGCAGGGAAGTATTTGAAAAGCTGCGGGAAGCTGGAATCGGGGTCAATGTCCACTACATTCCGGTATATAAGCATCCGTATTATCAGGAGCATGGTTTTGCAGAGGTACACTGCCCGGTTGCAGAGGAGGTTTACTCCCACATCATCAGTATTCCGATGTTCCCGGGACTGACCGGGGAGCAGCAGGAAGAAGTGATTGAAACCATAAAAAGGGTTGTAGAGGAATAGAGAGATACAGGGTAGAAGAACAAGCTGAAAACGGGAGGGGCTTACAGCCCCTCCCAATACTGTCTGAATTTATCCTCCGTCATCCCTTCCTCAATCATCCGATACAACACCATCTGCTTTGGAAGGATGGTGCTGTAGACGGACTGCGCATAATCCGGCACTTCTGCGATAACCGTTTTTTCCAGTTCTTTATAGAAGGAATAGGACGGTTTAAAATCCCGGAGTTTCGCAAAATACAGTGTCTCATACAGATAGGTATGAAGAAAATATAGCTTGATTTCGTCATAATACTCCTGGAAAAATGGAGTTTCCTTCATAAAATTCCAGACAGCAAGCTGGACATCGGCATGCATCTTTAAAGTTTCTTCCTGTTTCATATCATTTCGCATAGTTCCGGCATCATTTTGTCTGTAATAATAGTAGGCATCGTTTAAGATTACGATTTTATTTGCAAAATATAAAAGCGGGTATACAAAAAGTGGCTCCTCATAAATGACATGTTCTGCGTAGGCTGTATGAGCCTCATTCAGCAGAGTGTGGCGGTAAAGTTTATTCCAGCAGCCATAGGTAACTTTCTCTGAAATCAGAAATTTTTTTCGGTCACTGATGGAAGAAATTTCAATCACTTCCGGTGTAACATTCCGACCGGAGTCCACGGCACCCAGACGGTCTGTATAGTAGAAATATTCAAACTGGATGATATCGGCATCCGATTCTTTTGCTTTTTCATAGGTTTCCAATAGGAAAATTTCAGCAACAAAATCATCAGCGTCAACAAATGCAATGTATTCACCCGTTGCATACTGCAGGGCAATATTTCGTGCACCTCCCTGACGCATATTTGTCTCTAATTTTAGAACCGTAATACTTTCAGGATAGGCACGTTCAAATTCCTGTAACATACACCAGGTGGCACCATTATCTGTTGAGGCATCATCAACGAAGATTAATTCAAGCTGTTCAATGCCAATCGTTTGCTGTACGAGGGACATAAAACATTTTGGAAGATATTTTGTAGCATTAAAACATGGAATAATGACACTTATTTTTTTCATAGGGCATAATCTCCTGATATGTTAGCAAGAAAGTACAACTAAAAATATTATAGCGGAAAAATGAGGGTAATGCAATTGTCTGGTATAATGGGGAAATACAATTGTAATGCAATATCGTTTGACGATATACTCCTTCAGGAGTATAGTTGGATTATGGAAAAAGAAATTGCAATTTATCATGGTTCTAACAAAATTATAAGAAAACCGGTATATGGTGCGGGAAACCCGTTTAATGACTACGGAAGAAGGATTTACTGTACGCCGGATGTGGAATTTGCAAAGGAATGGGCAGTCTGGCAACCCCGGAAAGTCGAGTGCGACAGCAGGGTGCGTCATGGCTATTTTGACAGCTGGAAGGAACCGCGGAAAAGGGAGGAAACATGGAAGATAAAAGAAAAACATTGACACAGTTATCTGTGCCAATATGCTTGGAAACGTTATTTTATATGCTTTCAGGTATGGTTGATACATTGATGTTATCATCAGTAAGCGACCAGGCTGTTGGGGCTGTCGGAACAGCAAATACATATATAGGTGTTTTTATTATCATGTTCGGGGTAATATCATCCGGTATGGTAGCAGTTATGTCACAGAATATCGGGGCTGGAAGACCTGGAATTGCATATCAGGCGAGACAGCTTGGACTTGTATTTAATGCACTGACAGGTATCTTGATGTCTGTTGTTCTTGCTGTCTTTTCAGGAGGGATACTGAGGGCAGTAAGTATTGCTCCTGCTTTGCTTGAATCGGCTGAAACATATCTTAAAATTGTTGGAGGTGCAAGTTTTTTAAATGCGCTTATTCCTATTTTTTCCAGCTATTTAAGAGTATTTGGATATACAAAACATTCCTTGATAGGGACAGTTGTCGGTAATGTAATTAATATTATACTGAATTCAGTATTCCTGTTTGTGTTTCACTGGGGAGTCATGGGAGTTGCTACTGCAACAGTTATTTCAAAAGTTGTGAATCTTATTATTGTAGCAGCAATGGGGGCTGTACTTATAAAAGCAAAGCAGAGCCCTGAACGTGCACAGCCACGAAGGATACTTGCACAGATTGTTAAGATTGGGTTTCCTTCTGTATTTGAGACAGCACTTTATAATGTGGCAATGACATTTATAGTATGTTTTATGAACCATATGGATACGGATGGAATGAATGTTACAGCTCGTTCGTATGCTATGCAGATAGCCAATTTTTCATATTGTGTGGGAGCTGCGCTTGCACAGGCAAATGCCATTATGACGGGCTGGAGAATCGGAGCAAAGAAGTATGAGGAATGTGACAGGGGTACGCGAAAAGCTGTGATATATGGTCTTGTAACAGCAACGTGCTTTTCTGTGACATTTGCAATTACCGGACGTTTTATCGTTCATATATTTACGAATGATATACAGATGATTGAGCTTGTAGTAAAACTGTTGGTAGTAGATATATTTCTTGAATTTGGAAGAGTGACAAATCTTGTATATGGCCAGGCATTAAAAACAAGTGGAGATGCTATTTTCCCTGTTATAATGGGCGCAATATTTATGTATCTGTTTGCAGTTGGTGGAACATATTTTCTTGGAATACATATGGGGCTGCTTGCGGTAGGGGCATATATTGCCATGGCAGGTGACGAGTGTGCGAGAGCAGTTGGAATGGTGCTTAGATGGAAAAGTGGAAAATGGAAAAGTAAGAGTCTTGTAGAATAGAAGAGAATATGTCTTTTCGTGTGGAGAGGCAGTTAGAGGATAAATTGGAATTTACTGTTGAAAGGATTAAACAATGCCAGGTTACATAATGGATTTAAGAAAGCTTGTAGGACACAGGACACTGATGCAGTGCGCCGCAAGCATAATAATAGTGAATGAAAAGAACCAGATTCTTTTAGGAAAGCGTACAGATAATCACAAATGGGGATATGCCGGGGGTTCTATTGAACTTGACGAGAAAGTGGAGGATTGTGCAAGAAGAGAACTGTTTGAGGAGACAGGTCTTATTGCAGATGAGATAGATTTTTTTATGGTGAATTCCGGTCCGGAGGTGCATTATGTGTATCCTAATGGAGATGAAGTGTCTAATATTGAGATTATATATGTGTGCAGAAAATACCATGGAGAATTAAAGAGACAGGAAGAAGAAATTGAAGAACTGAAGTTTTTTAATATTGCCGAGGTTGAACTGGATAACATTTCACCACCGATAAGACCAGTGGTGAAACGGTTTATAGAACAGAATTCTTAGCAAATGCTGTGCAGATGAAATGCATTTTTTCTGAATTCAATAAGCCCTTCATCACGCATTTTTCCAAGTTCCTTGGAAAGTGCTGAACGGTCAACATTAAGATAATCGGCAAGCTGCTGGCGGTCGAATGGAATTACGAATTCCTGACTGCCAGCTTTTCTTGACTCATTGGACAGATATATAAGAAGCCTTTCTCGGATTGTCTTAGGTGATGTGCAGAATATCCGGTTAGACAGGGTGAGATTCTTCTGAATGGAAATGTGCAGCAGATTGTTAAGGATTGTATCTTTGCAGTGCGTATTTTCAAATTGTGAACTCATCAATTTATCCATATCAAGAAAAAGAATCACACTTGTTTCAGAAGCAACCGCATCTACCATGAGCGGTTCGCCAGTCAGAGCATATGTTTCAGCGAATACATTTCCCGGAGTAATATTGCTCATAATAGCTTTGTTGCCCCACAAATCTATATATTCAATAGTTACCTGACCAGATGCAACAATTCCAATTTCGTGAACGCTGTCTGTTACATGATATATAAACGAATTTTTGCGGAATTTTCTGGCACGCAGAAATCCGGCTGCGGTCATTTCTGATATTTCAGATTCGGTGATATCTTTAAATATTGGTGATTTGATAATTGCCATAAGTTCTCCTTATACTGCCCCGGTAAAATCCAATTTTCTGACTTAAAGTACATTTTTAATAAATTATCAAAAATGTGGTTAAAACAACATATTTATTATGCTCATTATATTATTCTTTAATCACGAAATCAATGAGAACACAGGAGGATTAGGTGATGATAAGAAGAGTTATTCATATTGATGAGGATAAATGTAATGGGTGCGGAGCATGCGTGACAGCATGTCATGAGGGGGCAATAGGATTGGTTGATGGAAAGGCAAGACTTATGAGAGACGACTACTGTGATGGTATTGGCGATTGCCTGCCACAGTGTCCTACAGGGGCAATTTCATTTGTAGAAAGAGAAGCGGCAGCATATGATGAAGCTGCGGTTCTTGCCAATAAAGCTGCAAAGGAGCAGGCTGCAGCAAAACCACATTTTTCAGGATGCCCTGGAAGCATGATGAGACAGTTTAACAGAAATTCACAGGCAAATGCGAAGACAGAAGATTCAGCAGCAGGACACACAGCATTCACGGTTGCACCAGAATCCCAGCTTGCACAATGGCCATGCCAGATTAAGCTTGTGCCGGTTAATGCACCATACTTTGATGGAGCAAAGCTTTTAATCGCGGCGGATTGTACAGCATATGCATATGCCAATATGCATCAGGAATTCATGAAGGGAAAGATTACTATTATCGGTTGTCCGAAGCTTGATGATGTTGATTACAGCGAAAAGCTTACACAGATAATAAGTAACAATAATATTCAGAGTGTTACTATTGTTCGAATGGAAGTTCCATGCTGCGGAGGACTTGAATATGCTGCAAGGACAGCATTACAGAACAGTGGAAAATTCATTCCATGGCAGGTTGTGACGATTTCAACTGATGGGAAAATCTTAGATTAAAAAATATTAGAAATAACACTAAAATATTGCCAACACATGAATTTTGAATTATAGTATTAGTGCTTTATAAAATTCTTATAAATATTTGGAGGACTTATGAAAAAAATAAAAGCGCTTATGCCGGAAGCATATGATTTTAATGGAAAGCTTCCGCTAAAACAGGCAATACCGCTTGGACTTCAGCATGTAATGGCAATGTTTGTAGGTAATCTTACACCGCTGCTTATTATTACAGGTGCTTGTGGAATTGGGGCAGGAAGTGAATATGCATCTATCCAGGTTGCACTTTTACAGAACGCAATGATTATTGCAGGTATTGTAACACTTATTCAGTTGTTTTCAATCGGACCTGTTGGTGGCAAGGTACCTATTATTATGGGTACAAGCTCTGGATTTATCGGAGTATTCAGCAGTGTTACCAAGATTATGGGTGGCGGAATATTAGCTTATGGTGCAATTATGGGTGCATCTATTATAGGAGGTCTTTTTGAGACTGTACTTGGAGCATTTATTAAACCATTAAGAAAATTCTTCCCATCAGTAGTAACAGGAACAGTAGTTCTTTCAATAGGATTGTCTCTTATCTCAGTAGGTATCAATTCATTTGGTGGGGGAAGCTCTGCTAAGGATTTTGGTTCATTGGAAAATCTTTTCCTGGCATTTGTTGTGCTTGTAGTTATATTATTTGTTAAGCACTGGACTAAGGGATATCTTAGTTCATCTGCAATTCTTGTTGGAATTATTGTTGGTTATATTGTAGCAATTATTATGGGACTGGTTCTTCCACATACAGCAGTTACAGCTGATGGAGTTGAGTATACTAAATCATGGGTACTTAACTGGAACAAGGTAGCAGAGGCTAAATGGATTGCAATTCCAAAGTTTATGCCAGTTAAGCCTGTGTTTGATTTAAGAGCAATACTTCCTGTACTTGTAATGTTTGTTGTAACAGCAGTAGAGACTGTTGGTGATATTTCAGGCGTTATGGAAGGTGGAATGGGAAGAGAGGCAACAGATAAGGAGCTTTCTGGAGGCGTAATGTGTGATGGTCTTGGTTCAACACTTGCAGCAATGTTCGGTGTGCTTCCTAATACATCATTCAGCCAGAATGTAGGACTTGTTGCAATGACTAAGGTTGTTAACAGAGTTGCACTTGCATCAGGTGCGGTATTCCTTATATTATGCGGACTTATACCTAAGCTTGGAGCACTTATATCAATCATGCCACAGTCAGTACTTGGTGGTGCAGCAGTTATGATGTTCTCATCAATCATAGTAAGTGGTATCCAGCTTATTACTAAAGAGCCGCTTGATGCAAGAAGACTTTCAATTGTTTCAGTTGCACTTGGTGTAGGTTACGGAATGGGTGTAAGCCCTGCAATTCTTGAACATACACCACAGGCAGTACAGCTTATGTTTGGTGAGTCAGGTATTGTACCTGCAGCATTTGTGGCAATATTACTTAATGTGATACTTCCTAAGAGCAAACCGGCTAATGAAGAAACTTCAAAAGACGAGTAATATCGTCTGGAGTATCGATATCATATAGTTCATATTCATCCCGTACAGGAACTAATACAACCTGTGCGGGATATTTTTTTGTTAAGAACCCGCCGCCTTTTTTCTCAGGAAGATTTAGAAGCTCATCGTAATATTTTGCAGGAAATATACATGGAGAACCAGCATTTTCATTGTAGGAAAGTCTGCATATCTTATCATCATTATAAAGAAATGTAAGACACAGAAGCTGCAGGCTTGTCCTTGTAATAAGCGGCTGGTCTGATGGCAGGAAAAGGATTCCCTGAGGCTGCAGATTACCTGAAGAAGCGTTATCTGATAGAATTCTGGTAACTCCAAGCCGGACCATTTCATTTCTGTATGGCATGTCGTGTCGGAGAAAATGTATATTTTTATCTTCACATATATGGACAACTTCATCATGCCGTGTTACTGTAAGTGTCTCACCAAAGCCGGCAAAATGGCTTATAGATACTGCATTTTCAAAAAGAGAGCGTCCATTAAAGTCTGTAATCAGCTTATTAGAGCCAAAACGTTTTGACATACCGGAAGCCATAATAATGCAAGAAAGCGTTTCAAATGTGCTGTCAATATCAATAACAAGAACATCTTTCCTGTTACAGATTCTGTTTAGAAATTCTGTGGATTGTTTTCTGATTACAGCTAAAACATGTGAATTATCAAGCAGTTTTTCAACAGCCTTCTGAAATGGGATGCAAGAGCTTTCAAGATAACCAAGCTCATCAATAACAAATAACCTTTCAGGAGTTGTATCAAGATGTGTATCAATGGCAGGAATTGCGCAATTAATAAATCCATCTTCAATAATTGTCATATTATTGCCTTTAGATGCAGGATTAATTCCAGATGTACGGGGTACACCAATTACGAATTCTTTATTGTCAGCAACCAGATTAGATTTAATGACAACCTGTGGCGTATCCGTTCTATGACTCTGTAACAGATTGAAAGAATCGGACATATGTTTTAACATATTATTAACAAGATGAGATTTTCCACTGCCGCGGCTGCCTGTTATAAAAATGTGTTTTCTGCCGGTCATCCTGAAAAATGTAATTACGGCTTCTGCGTCCAAATAACAATTATTCATAAATCCCCCTATTACAAAGCAAGAACTATTCTGTGTACATTTCCCTTGGTATCAGTACATTCAGTAACATTGATATTATCATATATAAGAGACATTTTTTCATTGATTTCTGAAAGACTGGCTGCATGTACATCAATATCTGAAACAATTTTTCCATCTTTCATAAGAAGAATCCTGTCGCAGTACTCAAGTGCCAGTTCCGGACTGTGTATACACATGAGGGCACATTTATTATCAGAAATAATATTCCGGATATGTTTCATAAGCATATGGCGGTTAGAAAAATCAAGCGCACTGTCAGGCTCATCAAGAAGCAGAAGCGCCGAATCTTCTATAAGTGTGCGTGCAAGTATGCATAACTGCTTCTGGCCTTCGCTTAATGTGAGAAAGTCTGTATCATATAATCCGGCAAGGCCAACAGAATCGATAGCCTTATCAGCACGATGTCTCATGTTGGAATTGTATGATTCAAGCATGTGAAGCTGTGGATTAAATCCGAGCAGACACACTTCTCTTACAGTCATACTTATGCTTATTCCGGTTCTTTGTGGAATGTAGCTTATCATGCCGGCTCTTTTCCTGAAAGACATACTTTCAAGCTGGAGTTCACCAAGCATACATTTTCCACTATGTTTAACAAGATTCATGACAGCTCTTATAAGCGAGGTTTTACCACAGCCGTTATTGCCGATAATTGCTGTAAGCTGTCCAGGCTGAATGTCAAAGCTTACATTCTGGACAGCACATTTGCTTCCATAATATACTGATACATCTGAAACATATAATTCAGGATTGAATAAATCGGACATTATGCAACCTCCTTTTTGTTAGCTTTGATAAGCAGGATTATAAGCAGCGGTGCACCAAGGAGTGATGTAAATATGCTTACAGGAAGTTCCGATGAGGATACACTTCTTGCAAATATATCAGCAATTGTCATGATGATGGCACCAGCCAGTCCGCTTGATATGTATGTGAATCTGTCATTGCGTCTTGTGAGTAATCTGGCAATGTGAGGTGCAATAAGTCCAATAAAACTGATAAGTCCGGTTACACATATAATTGATGATACGATTAACGTTGCAATCATTAATATGATAAAACGGAGAACTGTGACATTGACACCGAGAGAGGCAGCTTCATCCTCATTTATCGAGAGAATGAGAACCTGTCTGTATAATAAAGTCATGATTATAAAGCCTGCACATGTTACAAAGAAAGGAATAGCAAGGCTGTCCTTTGAAACACCGTTAAGGCTTCCCATGATCCAGTATTCAATAGAAGCAAGCTGTTTTTCAGGATCTGCAGCAAGTTTGAGAAACATAAGAATTGTCTGTGCTACAGAATGAATGGCAATACCAGCAAGTACAATTGTGTAACTGTTTCTGCCGGGAACAAGATAAGCCACAAGTAATGTGATTATAAGGGCAATTATTCCTCCGGCAAATGCGGATATTGATACAACAGGGGTTAAAGACGAAACCGCAACTATAGCAAAAGCTGCGCCGGCACTAGCACCGGAAGAAACACCGACAACATCAGGTGATGCCAGTGGATTTTTAAATATCATCTGATATACGTAACCAGATATTGAAAGGCCAAAGCCTCCAATAATACCCATAATGGCGCGTGGAAGTCTTAGTCTTTTAAAGACCATAATTGACATAGTGTCCCCTGACAGCAGTCCTTTTAATGTGAGTGGATACTGTCCGGTAAGAACTGACCATGTAAACACTGCTATAAGAAGCAGTGCCCACGTGACAGATAATAGTATAATTTTGTTCCTGTAATTATTAATATTCTTGAACATAAATCATCCTTAATTATTTTGCAGGTGTAAATCCATAAAAGCTTTCATAGAATTTAGTTACACAAGTTTCATAGAAATCTTTAGTTACCTTTTCTGGGTGAAGAACAGAAGCAATGTATATACTTCCAAGGAAGCTTCCAGGAACTGGAGAATCCCATGCTTCGATATCGTTAGGAAGCTTTACTACATTTTTGTTCTTAACAGCATTGCAGCCGGCAAGATTAGCATCGTTTAAGATGTCATCAACTGAGTAAGTTGCATCAGCAGCGATAACGATGTAATCAGGGTTCCATGCAAGAATCTGCTCGTAAGAAACATTTGCCCAGTAAGTATCTGTAAGTTCAGAAGCAACATTTTTACCACCTGCGTTAGTAAGCAGAGTATTCTGATACATCTTGCTTCCGGCAGTTGAGAGAACAGAGCTGTTACCTGCAAGGTATACAGATGGTGTATTTTCGCCAGAAACATTAGTCTTGTTATCAGTTAAAAATGTCTTGATTGAATTATTAAGTGCTTCAGCACGTCCTGCATTGTTAGTAATCTTTCCAACAAGAGTTATGCATTCCTCTAAAAGTGACTGGTCTTCTGGATTCACAACAATAGCCTTGATTCCAAGACTTTCAAGAGTATCAGCTGTTTTCTTTAATTTTATTGGAAGAAATACAACATCAGGTGCAGCAGCTACACATGCTTCTGTATTAAATTCCTTGGCTGTTCCCATGTTAGGAAGGCTTACGATTGCAGGAGCTGCAAGCTTGTAAATATTTCTTGTGTTAGCCTTGGCTTCAATTCCAACGAGTTTATCCTGTAATCCAAGTGCAAGAAGAAGGCTTGTTGAAATGTAGTAAGATGATGCAATCTTTTCTGGAGCCTTTTCAAATGTTACGGTTCTACCAGCCTGGTCAGTAACAGTAAGAGGATAGCTTACGCCAATCTCATTAAATTGTGACATTACGTCAAATGCTGAAGTAGTAGCTTCTTCTGTGCCCTTATCAGAAGTTGTAGAATTGCCGCATGCTGCTAATGAAAAAAGCATGAGTATTGCTAAAAAGAGGGCGGTAAATCTTTTAAAATTCTTCATGTTAAAATCCTTTCTGCGAATTGGTTTGTGGAGGTTTGTTAGAACGGACGCCACGAAAAATAGTTGAGTCCAAAGCATCCTGTGTTGGACTCAACTATTTTTCGTGGCTGACTTCCTAACAATTATCCAACAAATTAATTTACATAAATAGTAGCGAATGAATTTTATCAGATTGACAAGGGTTTTACAAGCCGTTATATTTATATAAGGAAAGAGAATGAGATTTTTTATCGATTTCTTGGTGAGTAAAGAATTTAGTAGTGAAGGATGAAAGACAGGTTGTGGCGGGCACAGGTCCGATGCCAGCAGGCGAGGGCTCGATTTGCAGCGTGCTGTGTGGGAGTTATGCCGCCATATGCTTAAAGGTGTGTGCAGAAAATCTCGTTCAAGCGTAGCGCGTTTGATTTTCTGCACACTAATAGGCTTTGCAGATGGCGGCATCTACTCCCACTAAGCTAAGCTGCCATGAGAGCCATCACCTGCTGGTAACGGGTCTGCGCCCGCCACAACCGTCCGTTGTTCATATCACTAATAAATAGATTGGAGTTTTTATGCTTACTATACAGAATTATAAGAAAGTAGAAAGCCTTGAAGAAGCCTATGAGCTTAATCAGAAGAAAGCTAACCGTATTGTCGGCGGCATGATGTGGATGCGTATGGGCGACAACAGAATGAATACAGCTATTGATATGTCAGGGCTTGGACTTGATAAGATTGAAGAATCAGATGAAGAATTTAAGATTGGCTGTATGACTACTTTAAGACAGTTAGAAGTTCATGAGAGTTTTAATGAATATACAGATGGCTGTGCTAAGGAGGCTTTAAGGCATATTGTAGGTGTGCAGTTCAGAAATCTTGCAACAGTTGGTGGAAGTATATATGGAAGATATGGATTTTCTGATGTGCTTACGCTTTTAATCGGACTGGATTCTTATGTAGAACTATACAAGGGAGGCATTGTTCCATTAACTGAGTATGCTGACCGTGATTATGACAGGGACATTGTTGTTAATATTATTGTTAAGAAAAGACCGGTGAATATGTTTTATGAAGCAGTGAGAATAACAGAAACAGATCTGCCGGTGCTTACATGTGCAGGAGTAAAGTTTAAAGATACTGGAGTCTGCAATATCTGCATAGGTGCAAGACCGGGAAGAGCAATTGTTGTTAAAGATACAGAAGGAATACTTGCAGGCGGTATTAACGAGAAGTCAGTAGAAGAATTCAGTACATTTGTTAAGACAAATGTGCCTACAGCGGGCAATATGAGAGGAAGTGCTGAGTATAGAAGTCATCTTTCAGGCGTTCTTGCAGGCAGGGCACTTCAGAATATTAACAGAGATTAATTGGTGATTACGGATTGGAGAATATATGTTAGTTGATATTAAGTTGAATGGAAAATCTGTTAAAGCAGATATTACGGCAGATATGACACTCTATGAATTCGTGAGAGAGCATGGCTGTTACAGCGTAAAATGTGGCTGTGAAACATCTAACTGTGGCTTATGTACAGTATTTCTTAATGATAAGCCTGTCCTTTCATGTTCAGTTCTTGCAGCAAGAGCAGACAAATGCAGTGTTACAACACTCGAAGGATTACAGGAGGAGGCGTCTGAATTTGTCACATTTATAGCAGACCAGGGAGCAGAGCAGTGCGGATTCTGTAATCCGGGATTTGTTATGAATGCATTGGCACTTTTCAGAGAAAATCCTTATCCTGACGAAGAGGAGATAAAGGAGTTCCTTTCAGGGAATCTGTGCAGATGTTCAGGTTATGAGGGACAGTTAAGAGGAATTATGAATTTCCTTGAGGCAAAGAAAGCAAAGGAGGCTGAATAGATGAAGTCGGTTAATAAAGCTATCAGAAAGAAAGATGCGATGGAACTGCTTCTTGGAAAGCCGGTGTATACAGATGATATTGCACCTAAGGACTGCCTTGTTGTAAAGCTTCTGCGCTCACCATATGCCAACGCATTTGTAAAGAATATTAATACTGATATTGCGATGAAGGTGCCGGGAATAGAAGCAATATTTACATATAAAGATGTTGACCAGAATATGAAAAGATTCACATGTGCAGGTCAGACATATCCTGAGCCAAGTCCTTATGACAGGCTTATTCTTGATAAGCATGTAAGATTCATAGGCGATCCGGTTGCCATTGTTGCAGGTGCTGATGAACGCTGTGTTGATAAGGCAATGAAGCTTATTAAGACAGAATATGAAGTGCTTGAACCATTGCTTGATTTCACTAAGGCAAAGGATAATGAGATTCTTGTACATCCAGAGGATAACTGGGAGGCATTATGTCCGGTTGGAGCTGATAATAAAAGAAATCTGTGCGCGCATGATGAGAGCGGCAACGGAGATATCGATAAAGTGTTAGATGAGTGTGATATTGTGATTGACAGGACATATCATACTAAGGCATGCCAGCAGAGCATGATGGAGACTTTCAGAACTTTCTGTACAATAGATACTTATGGAAGACTTCATGTCGTAAGTTCTACACAGATAGTATTCCATTGCAGGAGAATTATCTCACATGCACTTGGAATATCGCCATCTAAGATAAGAGTTACCAAGCCAAGAATCGGAGGTGGATTTGGAGCAAAGCAGACATCTGTGTCAGAGATATATCCTGCATTTGTTACATGGAAGACAAAGAAACCGTCTAAGATTATATTTTCAAGGGAAGAAACACAGTCAGCTTCATCACCAAGACATGAGATGCAGATGCATGTAAGACTTGGTGCAACTAAGGATGGTATTGTAAAAGGAATTGATTTATACACATTATCTAATACAGGCGCATATGGCGAGCATGGTCCTACAACAGTAGGACTTTCTGGACACAAGTCAATTCCATTATATGGAAAGGCAGAGGCGTTCCGTTTTGTAAGTGATGTTGTATATACTAATATAATGTCAGCGGGTGCTTACAGAGGTTATGGTGCGACACAGGGGCTTTTTGCAGTTGAGTCGGCTGTAAATGAACTGGCAGACAGACTTCATATGGACCCGTTTGAAATCAGATTTAAGAACATAGTAAAAGAGGGCGATGTAATGCCTGCTTACTATGGACAGGTTAATACAAGCTGTGCACTTGACAGATGTCTTGCAAAGGTCAAAGAGATGATTAAATGGGATGAGAAATATCCTATGAGAAAGATTTCTGATACTAAGGCACGTTTTGTCGGAATGGGCATGGCAATGCAGGGCTCAGGTATATCAGGGGTTGATGTCGGCAGTGCGACACTAAAGCTTAATGATGAAGGTGTATATACTATGAACATCGGAGCTGCTGATATGGGAACAGGCTGTGATACAATACTTGCACAGATTGCAGCAGAGGTTCTTGAATGCAGCACAGACGATATAAGTGTATTTGGTGCAGATACTGACATATCACCTTATGATTCAGGTTCATACGCATCAAGTACAACATATGTAACTGGTAAGGCTGTTGAAAAATGTGCATTAGAGCTTAGAGACAGAATCGAAAAGCTTGGTGCTAAGATGTTAGGCTGCGAGAAATGTGATGTCACATTTGACGGAAAGAAAGTAATATGCGAATCAGGTGAGAACAAGGATAAATGTGTAACACTGGCCGATATATCAACAGCATCCATGTGTGGTAATGATATAGCACTTTCAGTTACCAATACACATACATCACCTATTTCACCACCACCATTCATGGTTGGAGCAGCGGAGGTCGAGGTTGACCTTCTCACAGGTGAGAGCCGTGTTGTTGAGTATGACGCATGTGTTGATTGTGGAACACCTGTTAATCCTAACCTTGCAAGAGTACAGGCAGAGGGTGGTATCTTACAGGGAATTGGAATGACAATGTCAGAGAATATCACATATTCAGATAAAGGCAAGCTGTATGAGAACTCATTTTTACAGTACAAGATTCCATCAAGAATGGATATTGGACATATTAATGTTGAGTTTGAGAGCAGTTACGAGAATGCAGGTCCTTTTGGTGCTAAATCAATCGGAGAGGTTGTAATTAATACACCGCTTCCTGCAATTACAGATGCATTAAGCCATGCGGCAGGAAAGAGATTTTACGAGCTTCCTATAACTCCTGACCAGATTGCAATGGCAAGACAGAAGTGATTATTTTGAGGAAATGAATGAAAGAAGAGATTAAATTATCAGATCATTTTGGATATAGGAAACTCATGAGATTCACAATGCCATCAATTGTTATGCTGATATTTACATCTATATATGGCGTTGTTGATGGCTTGTTTGTTTCTAACTTTGTAGGTAAAACTTCATTTGCAGCAGTTAATCTGATTATGCCGGTGCTTATGATTCTTGGCTGCGTCGGATTTATGTTTGGAACAGGTGGTGGCGCACTTATTGCAATGTCACTTGGAGAGGGAAAGAAAGAGAAGGCAAGCCACATATTCTCGTTTATAGTGGCATTTTCAGCAATATGCGGTATTGTATTAGGACTTCTTGGTATTATATTGATAAGACCTGTTGCCATGATGCTTGGTGCAGAAGGAAAGCTTCTTAGTGACTGTGTATTATATGGAAGAATTATTCTTGCGGCATTACCTTTTTATATATTGCAGTTTGAGTTTCAGTGTCTGTTTGCAACAGCGGGAAAGCCTAAGCTTGGTCTGTATGTGACTGTGGCAGCAGGTGTTACCAATATGGCGCTTGATGCACTTTTTGTTGCAGGATTCAGATGGGGGCTTGTCGGTGCGGCACTTGCAACTTCGATGAGTGAGCTTGTTGGAGGTGCAATTCCGGTTGTGTATTTTATGAAAAAGAACACAAGCCTTTTAAGATTAACAAAGTTCAGATTTGATATCAGAATACTTGGTAAAGCAGCATCTAACGGTGCGTCTGAATTCATGAATAATGTGTCAGCGTCTTTAGTAAGTATGCTTTACAATATGCAGTTGATGAAATATGCCGGAGAAAATGGAATTGCAGCTTATGGTGTTGTTATGTATGTCAATTTCATATTTCAGGCAATATTCATGGGATACTCAGTAGGAAGTGCACCTATTGTCGGATTTAATTATGGCTCTGGTAATAAAAAAGAATTAAAGAGTATTCTTGGAAAAGGTATAAGAATTATCGTTGTTGGAGCATTTACAATGTTTGTGCTGGGACAGGTTCTTGCAAGACCGCTTGCGCAGGTGTTTGTCGGGTATGATAAGGAATTATTCGACATAACTGTTGCAGGTTTCATGATTTTTTCATGTTCGTTTCTGTTTTCAGGCTTCCCGATATTAGGTTCGTCATTCTTCACAGCACTTAGTGATGGCCTTACATCAGCATTGATATCGTTTCTTAGGACCCTTGTATTTCAGGTGACAGCAGTGCTTATTCTGCCTGTGTTTTTCAAGCTTACAGGTGTGTGGATGTCAGTAGTTGTGGCAGAATTTCTTGCTATGATTGCAACCATAATTTTCCTTGTTGCGAAGAAGAAAAAATATGGGTATTAAGTACTAAAAGCGATTGACCGCAATGCTTAGTGATGATAGAATTATTTCTTATAATATGACAGATAATTTACTTACGAAAGGAATCATTACTATGAATTTTCTTGAAGAAAGAATTATGAAGGACGGAGTTGTCAAGGAAGGCAACATCTTGAAAGTTGACAGTTTTCTTAATCATCAGATGGATGTTAAACTTTTCAAGCAGATGGGCGAAGAATTTAAGAGAAGATTTGCCGGAAAGAATATTAATAAGATTATAACAATTGAGGCTTCAGGAATCGGTATTGCATGTATAGTTGCAGAATGCTTTGATGTACCGGTTGTATTTGCAAAGAAGTCACAGAGCGTCAATATTGACGGTGATGTGTACTCTGCCGAAGTTGAATCATTTACACATAAGTGCAAGAATCAGGTGCTTATATCTAAGAAGTTTGTAGGTCCGGAGGATCATGTGCTTATTATTGACGATTTCCTTGCTAATGGTTGTGCACTTCAGGGACTTATCTCTATTGTCAATCAGGCAGGTGGAACTGTTGAAGGTATTGGTATCGCAGTTGAGAAGGGATTTCAGCAGGGCGGACAGATTATCCGTAATCTTGGATACCAGCTGGAATCTCTGGCTATTGTTGATGGAATGAATGCTGCAGATGGCAGTATTAATTTCAGAGAGGAGTAATCATGAATGAATATCAGTTTTTTTCACCAGTAGATGTCGTATTTGGATGCGGAAGTCTTTCTAAGCTTCATACTCTTAAGATGCCAGGAAAGAAAGCACTTCTTGTTATAAGCAATGGAAAGTCTGCAAGGATGAATGGTTCACTTGACAGAACAATAGATGAACTTAAACAGGCTGATGTTTCATATGTGCTTTATAACGGAATAGGAGCTAATCCGCTGAAGTCAGCAGTTGAAGAAGGCGCAAGAATTGGTCGCGAGAACGGAGTTGACTTTGTTATTGCTTTAGGTGGCGGTTCAGTTATGGACGCGGCTAAGAATATGGCAATGTTCATTCCACAGCCATCAGATAATCTGTGGGATTATGCTAACAGCCCATCAGGTGGAAAGATGACACCTCCTAATGAGATGCTTCCATGGATTGCAATTACTACATCAGCAGGAACAGGCTCAGAGGTTGATACTATCGGAGTAATTTCTAATCCTGATACTAATGAAAAGATTGGTATTGGTGGAATGGCGGGGATGTTTGCAAAGTATGCAATTGTTGACCCTGAGCTTATGAAAACAGTTCCACCGAAATTCACTGCATATCAGGGATTTGATGCACTTTTCCATTCATTGGAAGGGTATATAAGCAATAAACATAATATTATGGGAGATATGATTCAGCGTGCCGCGATTGAAAATATCGGACATTATCTTGCAAGAGCAGTTAAAGATGGTAACGATATTGAGGCAAGAGAACATGTTGCATACGCTAATACAATGTCAGGCTATTCAATGGTTGTAACATCATGTATATCAGAACATTCTATGGAGCATGCAATGAGTGCATATCACCCTGAGCTTCCTCATGGAGCAGGTCTTATCATGCTTTCTAAGGAGTACTTCACATTCTGGATTAATAAGCATGTATGTGATGAACGCTTCATTGATATGGCACATTTTCTTGGAATGGAAAATGCATCTAAACCGGAAGATTTCATCACAGCACTTCTTGAATTACAGAAGGCATGTGGAGTTGATGACCTTAAAATGTCTGATTACGGAATAAAGAAGGAAGAAGCAATGACACTTGCCAAGAACGCAAGGGCAACAATGATGAGATTGTTCGTAAGAGACCCTCAGGAAACTACTGATGAAGAGATTGCGGGTATATACGAGAGAGCATATAGATAATATTTATTAATTATAGGTATAATATTCACATGATGAATGTTGTACCTTTTTTAATAAAAATGATATATTTCTAATGTTTAGATAATATATATTGACATATATAATTATATATGATATTAATATATTTAAAGAATAAAATCTTTTCTAAAGTAACTTGGTGTTGATTGCTTCAATAATCAACACCAGTTGCTTATCAAAGCTGGATATTCATAGATTAACATACATCTATGAAAGTTCGTTTATGAAGGTTTATTTTTCTAAAAACATTTATAGACATTCATTCAGCAAAATCCACATAACACATAATTGAATAATGCAGGCTTGTTTTAGATATCCGTAAATGCTAATATATTTATATAGATAAAGATAATATTAGTATATGTGCGTGGATATCTGCCTGCGAAAGAGACGAGGAGGATATCTATGGCAGAGAAGAAAGACAATGTAACATCTGTCGGATGTGTTCAGAGAGTTGTTCAGCAATTCCATGCTTCACAGAAGAAGCATGATTAAGATTCCTGTTCCGCATTTTGTGACATTTTACAATGGCCTGGAAAAATGGGTTGAAGATGAGGACGAAATCAGGCTGTCGGACATGTATGAGATATCGGCTGACAACCCGGAGCTGGAGCTTAAGGTGCGTGTTATCAACATTAACGAAGATGTACATATCCTTAATAAGTGCAAAACGCTGCGTGATTACATGACATTTGTTAATAAAGTAAGATTCAAGATGGGAGTTGAAGGGGACGATGTCAGGATTGCAGTAACAGAGGCAATTGACGAATGTATAGATGAGGATATACTTGTCGATTTTTTTGAACAGCACAGGGAGGAGGTCGTCGAAGTGAGTATATATGATTATGATGAGGAGGATGTCAGAAGGACATTATTTGAAGAAGCAAAGGAAATGGCTAAAGAAGAATTAAAAGAAACAGTTATAGAAGAATTAAAACGAGAAGCAAAAGAAGAATTGACCCAAGAAGTATTTGCAGAGGGTGAACAGAGCGGAGAACAATTAAAGATAGTTAATCAGGTCATAAAGAAAGTAAAGAAGTCAAAAACTCTGGAGACAATAGCCTCAGAACTAGAGGAAGAAGAGGCAGATATAAAGCCAATATACGATGCAGTAGTCTCATCTGCCCCAGATTATGATATTAATGTAATTAAAGATAGATTAGACAATATGTGAGAAAGTTATTTCTTCATAAATGAAACAAAATCAAACTTCTTATCAAGCCATCTGCCGACAAGGCCGATGGCTTTTCCCATTGTAAATGCAGCAACAACAGTACCGATGCCAAGACCCTTAATATGACCTAATATCAGGCCGGTAAGACATGCAGTTACGGCAAGGCATATAACATCGAAAGAAATCTTGATGCGTGAATATGCAACGCCAGTGATATCTGCCAGTTCACGAGGGAACAGGTCAGTAGGAATAATTGGAAGTTTGCATCTGTTAGAAAGAGCTATGCCGAGACTTATCAGGCAGTAGCTTATAATAAAGTACACAATTCTGAATCCGATTGCAGTTGGGAGCATTGGAACCCACATATTGTGCATGTCGATGCATTCACCAAATATGAATCCGACAACGAATGAAAACAGATATGATGGTACGAACTTCTTTCGTAGAATCATAAGGCTGAGTACAAGAAGTCCCTGGAACATATATGTAAATGTACCAAGAGTAATCTTAGGGAAGACTTCGGAAAAAGCATATGGAACGCTTGAGATTGCAGATATTCCAGTTCCTGAGTAAAGCATAAGCACAACTCCAAGGCTGTTGATTATAACAGCAAAGGCAAGAACAAGCTCACCTCTAAGCGTAGTCTTAACATTTTCAGAAACAGAACCAGCATTTAAATCTATTGCACTATCAATTGAACTCATAATGAATCCCCTTTCCTTTTTAATAAAGAACATAATCACAGTCTCTAAGTGTAGTTTCATTATTAATTAATAACAAATGAATAATTTTAATGAAATTATAGATTTTGTCTATAGAACTGTTTATAATTAAGATAATAAATGTGCTTAGGAGGCTGTCTATGAATATATATAATCTGAGATATTTCGTTACACTTGCAAGAATACGCCAGTACACGAAGGCGGCAGAGGAATTATGCATTACACAGCCGAGTCTTAGTCATGCAATTTCACAGATGGAAAAGGAACTTGGTGTTAAACTCTTTGAAAAAAACGGACATAAGATAACTCTGACTCAATTCGGAGAGGAGTTTCTTTCTTATGCAGAAAAGACTCTTGATGTGTTAGATGATGGAATCGCTTCTATTAAAAGAAGTGCAATGGGAAATGGAACGATAAGATTAGGACTTGTAAGACCATTGGGAATAAGCTATGTCCCTCGGATGGCGGCAGCATTTATAAAGAAGAATCCGAAGCTTGATATAGATTTTACGTTTCACACAGATGTTACGGGCAGGCTGCTTGACGATATGCAGCTTGGGAAGTATGATTTGTTGTTCTGTTCCAAGCCATCAGAAGAATATCATTTTACGGCTGAGTCCGTTATGAAGCAGAGACTGGTGCTTATTACTCCCAAAGGACATCCGCTGGCTAAGAAAAGGAAAAGGAGCATTAATCTTGCAGGGACAGCCGGGTATTCATATGTATGTTTTGACAAGAACTCTGGAATAAGAAGCATATTTGATGAAATGTTGAAAAGATCGGACATAACAGTAAAGGTTGCATATGAAACTGAGGAAGATCAGGTTATTGCCGGGTTGGTTGCTAGTGGATTCGGAATAGCGGTAGTTCCATATATGGATATATTGGAAAAGATGTCTGTAGAAATATTTGAAATCGAGTCACCTGAATATGAGAGAAGCTTTTATATGGTTAATGATAATAGTACATACATGTCTCCTGCTGTAGAGACGTTCAGGAACTTTGTTATAGAGAATACAAGTGTTTTAACGGCTTTGTAGAGATTAATATAATTAATGAATAACCGGTTATATCTTAATTAAATGACAAATTTGTAGAAAAATTAACAGATTTTATTGATACATTTTTGACAAATTTTAATGAAATTATTAAATAAAAATAAAGTTTGCCAGAATTCAATGTAAAAAATAACAAAAATGAACGCTGGTCATAAATAATTTTTTGTTAAAAATGTACGATTATTAAAGGAGAAAATAGTGTCAAACCTAGGCAGAATCTAGGCTTGACATTATTTTTTTTGTGGAATAAAATCCGTGAACAGAAAAGAAATATGTTTCATATTTAGAAAGGAGGTCGTGCAGATGGATGCTTTGGTAGAAGGGCTTATGGAAGAACTTAATTGCGAGACAGTGTTCACTATACCTTTGTTTGGTGGAATCCCAGTATATGAATCCGTTGTTGTTACATGGATTATTATGGCTGTTGTGTTTCTGTTGTGTATTCTGCTAAGCCGAAATCTAAGTGTGGAAAACCCCAGTCGCAGACAGGTAGTTGTAGAAACAGCAATAAAGGGGCTCAATGATTTCTTCACTGAGACGGTAGGAGAAAAAGGAAAGGCATACATTCCATATCTGTCAGCAATTGCTATTTACATAGGAATTGCGAACCTGATAGGACTGCTTGGTTTCAAGCCGCCAACTAAGGATATGAATGTTACAGCAACACTGGCGTTGATGAGTATTGTGCTTATTGAGGTCGCAGGAATCAGAGCCAGAGGAACTAAAGGCTGGCTTAAGAGTTTTGCAGAACCAATGCCTATAATACTTCCTATTAATATTCTGGAAGTATTTATCAAGCCCTTATCACTTTGCATGCGATTATTCGGTAATGTTTTAGGTTCATTTGTAATCATGGAATTATTAAAGATGGTAGTTCCGGCAGTTTTACCGGCAGTATTCAGTTGTTACTTCGATATATTCGATGGACTGATACAGGCGTATGTTTTCGTATTCTTAACTGGTCTTTTTATAAAAGAGGCTGCAGAGTAAGAGTATATGTAACAAGAATAAATGTTTTAAAAAGGAGATTATTATTATGTCAACAATTTTAGTAGCAATCGGAGCAGGTATAGCAGTATTAACAGGTATCGGTGCTGGTCTTGGTATCGGTAAGGCAACAAGCAGTGCAGTAGACGCTATCGCAAGACAGCCAGAGGCAGAAAGCAAGATTAGTAAGTCACTTCTTTTAGGTTGTGCCCTTGCAGAGGCAACAGCTATTTATGGTTTCGTTATCGCCCTTCTTATAATCCTTTTCTTAGGCTAATAACATTTATGGGAAAGATAACTAAGACAAGATAGAAAGGAAGGCGAAGCTAGTGTTAAGTATAGATCCATGGAATATATTATGGACAGTAGTCAATCTGCTCGTCTTATATCTGGTGTTTAAGAAGTTCCTGTTTAAGCCTGTTATGAAAGTAATCAATGCAAGAGAAGATATGATTAAGCAGCAGTTTGATGATGCTAAGAAGAGTCAGGAAGAAGCAGATGCATTAAAGGCTTCATATGACGAAAAGCTTGAAAGTGCGAAGACTGAAGCTGATGAGATTATTGTAAATGCTAGAAACAGAGCACAGGAAGAGCATGAGGCAGCTTTGGAAAAGACCAGAAAAGAAACAGAAGTAATGCTTGAAAAGGCAAAGGCTGATATAGCTACAGAGAAAGAGAAAGCAACGGAAGCTGCACAGGCAGATATTGCAAGACTCGCTCTCATAGCTGCAAGAAAAATCGTAAAGACAGGTGATGCTCATGACGCAGGCAGCAGTAAATAATGCAATAGTTTTACACCGGTTGTCTGTGAGCAGAGAAGATGTAAGAAGGGCTGATGAGTTATACAGCAAAACTTCAGAACTTCAGAGAATTCTCACGAATCCTGAAATACCTCTTGCAAAGAAATACGACATCATTGATAAAGTATTTGCACTTGATGATACCAAGGAACTTATGAAGAATTTCATTAAAGAAATGTGCAAGCTTGGTTATTGTGATGAGATGAGAGACATATTTGATTCATATTACAGAATTGATGATGAAGCAAACCACATTTTAAAAGCAGAGCTTATAAGTGCAGACAGCAGTGATGAAGATGATAATGCAAAGCAGGCACAGGATTTCTTAAAGAGCAGATATCCGGATTATACAATTGAACTGACAAAGACAGTAGATGCGGATCTCTTAGGCGGATATGTTATAAGAGCGCATCACAAGGAATATGACAGAAGTTTTGAAGGACGTTTTTGTCAGCTTGAAAGAAAATTAACTGGGAGGTGACCCCTGTGGGCGCAATTAGTGCAACAGATATTATCTCCATTATCCAGAGTGAGATTGAGAATTTCAATTGGGATGAAGCAAGCCGTGAGACCGGTAATGTAATATGGGTCGGTGATGGAATTGCTACTGTATACGGTATTGACCATGCAATGTATGGTGAAATCGTAGTATTTGATAATGGAGTAAAAGGAATGGTTCAGGATATCCGTGAGAATGAGATAGGCGTTATCTTGTTCGGCAGGGATACAGGAATCAAAGAAGGAACTAAGGTTGTAAGAACCAAGAAAAAAGCCGGAATTCCGGTAGGCAGCGCATTTGTAGGAAGAGTAATCAATGCACTTGGCGAGCCTATTGATGGAAAGGGCGATATTAAAGAAGAAGATTACAGACCAATCGAGGAAGATGCTCCTGGTATCGTAGACCGTAAGTCTGTAAGCACACCAATGGAAACAGGAATACTTTCAATTGATTCAATGTTCCCAATTGGCCGTGGACAGCGAGAGCTTATCATTGGCGACCGTCAGACTGGTAAGACATCAATTGCCACAGATACAATTATTAACCAGAAAGGTAAAGGTGTTATCTGTGTGTATGTTGCAATCGGACAGAAGGCATCTACAGTTGCCAAGGTTGTATCAACACTTACTAAGCATGGTGCAATGGATTATTCAATTGTTGTATCTTCAACAGCGAGTGATCCTGCATCACTTCAGTATATAGCTCCATATGCAGGTACTGCAATGGCAGAGCATTTCATGCATCAGGGAAAAGATGTTCTTATTGTATATGATGATTTGAGCAAACATGCGGTAGCGTATAGAGCACTTTCCCTTCTGCTTGAAAGATCACCTGGACGAGAGGCTTATCCTGGAGATGTATTCTATCTTCATTCAAGACTTCTTGAAAGATCAAGCCGTTTAAGTGATGCGTTAGGTGGAGGCTCAATAACAGCACTTCCTATAATAGAGACACAGGCTGGTGATGTATCAGCATATATTCCAACAAATGTTATCTCTATCACAGATGGTCAGATATTCCTTGAAACTAACCTGTTTAATTCAGGTATGAGACCAGCCGTTAATGTAGGTCTTTCGGTTTCACGAGTTGGTGGTGCAGCCCAGACTAAGGCAATGAAGAAGGCATCAGGAAGCATAAGAATTGACCTTGCACAGTACAGAGAGATGGAAGTATTTACACAGTTTGCATCAGATCTTGATGATGCAACTAAGGCACAGTTACAGCACGGAAAAGCCCTTATGGAGCTTTTAAAGCAGCCACTCTGCCATCCACTTTCAATGCATGAGCAGGTTATGACACTTGTTATGGCTAACAACGGCGTATTTGATGAGATACCTACTAAGGAAGTTAAGAAACACCAGACAGAATTACTTGAATTCATAGATCTCAAGCATCCTGAAATAGGAAAGCAGATTGAAGATAAGAAAGAGATTAATGATGAGCTGGTTAAGAATATTCTGGAAGCAGTAAAAGAATTTGCATAATGCATGTGTGCTAAAAGAAAGGTAAGCGTATAGATATGGCAAACACAAAGGAAATTCAGGATCGAATAAAAAGTATCAATGATACATTAAAGATTACTAATGCCATGTATATGATTTCTTCTTCCAAGCTTAAGAAATCTAAGAAAATGCTTTCAGACACGGAACCATACTTTTTCACTCTGCAGTCAGAAATGAGCCGAATCTTAAGACATATACCTGATATAAGCAGTATATATTTTAAGACAAATGAGGATAAAGACGCAGCGGATAAAAAGGTAGGCTACATAGTTATTACTGCTGATAAGGGACTTGCAGGTTCATATAACCATAATGTTTTAAAGATTGCGCAGGAGCAGCTTGAAAAGAATCCTAATCATTCATTATTCGTATTAGGAGAACTTGGACGACATTATTTTGAACAGCGCGGTATTGAGATTGAGAAGCAGTTCCACTATACAGTTCAGAATCCTACTCTTAACAGAGCAAGAAATATTTCAGAAGAAATAATAGAACTGTACAGAAAAGGTGAACTTGATGAGGTGTATATCATATACACAAGTATGATTAATGCTATTCAGGAGGAAACACAGATTGAACAGCTTCTTCCTCTTAAGAAGGCAGATTTCAATATCCAGATACCGGTTGATTTCAAAAGAGAGGAACTTGCATTAAAACCTTCCCCAGAAGTAGTTATGGACAGAATTGTTCCTGATTATATAGTTGGTTTCGTATACGGAGCTTTGGTAGAGTCATTCTCCTGCGAACAGAATGCCCGTATGATGGCGATGGAGGCTGCATCAAAGAGTGCAAAGGATATGCTGCACGATCTTGATATACAGTATAACAGAGCCAGACAGGCTTCAATCACACAGGAAATAACTGAGGTTATCGCTGGTGCGAAGTCGCAGAAGAAGAAACGAAAGAAATAATGCGACGGATAGGAGATAATATGAGTAATAAAGGAAAGATTATACAGGTAATGGGACCTGTTGTCGATGTAGCGTTCGAAGATGAGAACCTTCCGGCAATCAGGGACGCACTTGAAGTTAATAATGGTGATAAAAAATGTGTAATGGAAGTTGCACAGCATATCGGTAACGACACAGTCCGCTGTATTATGCTTGCTTCCAGTGAAGGTCTTTGCAGAGACATGGAAGTAACAGCTACAGGCAGTGGCATTAAGACTCCTGTTGGAGAGAAAACTCTTGGCCGTCTCTTTAATGTATTAGGAGAGGCTATTGATGGTGGAGAGCAGCCAGACACAGAGGAGAAGTGGGAAATCCACAGAGAACCTCCAACATTTGAAGAACAGAATCCTGCAGAAGAGATTCTTGAGACAGGTATCAAGGTAATTGACCTTTTGGCACCTTATGCAAAGGGTGGTAAGATTGGTCTGTTTGGTGGTGCCGGAGTTGGTAAGACAGTTCTTATTCAGGAACTTATCAGCAATATTGCAACAGAGCATGGTGGATATTCAATATTCACAGGTGTAGGAGAAAGATCAAGAGAAGGTAACGACCTCTGGACAGAAATGAAAGAGTCGGGCGTTCTTGAAAAAACTGCCCTGGTGTTTGGTCAGATGAATGAACCACCTGGAGCACGTATGCGTGTTGCTGAGACAGGACTTACAATGGCTGAATATTTCCGTGATGAGAAGCATCAGAACGTGCTTTTATTCATTGATAATATATTCCGTTTCACACAGGCTGGTTCAGAGGTTTCAGCACTTCTTGGACGTATGCCTTCAGCCGTAGGTTATCAGCCAACACTTGCAACTGAGATGGGTGAATTACAGGAGAGAATTGCTTCTACAAAGAATGGTTCTGTAACATCAGTACAGGCAGTATATGTACCTGCCGATGACCTTACTGACCCTGCACCTGCAACAACATTTGCACATCTTGATGCAACTACAGTCCTTTCAAGAAAGATAGTTGAACAGGGTATCTACCCGGCAGTAGACCCTCTTGATTCTACATCAAGAATTCTTGAGCCGGACATTGTAGGTGAGGAGCATTATGAGGTAGCAAGAAAGGTTCAGGAAATCCTCCAGAAGTACAAGGAATTACAGGATATCATTGCTATTCTTGGTATGGAAGAGCTTGCAGATGAAGATAAGGTTACAGTATTCAGAGCAAGAAAGATTCAGAAATTCTTATCACAGCCATTCCATGTTGCTGAGAACTTCACAGGTATTCCTGGTGTATATGTTCCATTAAAGGAGACTATAAGAGGTTTCAAGGCAATTATTGATGGTGAGATGGACGAATATCCTGAGAACGCATTTTTCAATGTAGGAACTATAGATGATGTTATTAAAAAGGCTGAGAAGATGCAGTAACATCCTGCCAGAAAGGAAAAACTAATGGCTACAAGTTCATTTTATTTAAAAGTAATATCAGCTAACCGGGTGTTTTTCGCTGGCAAATGCCGTTCTCTGATTGTGCCTGAGTTCGATGGACAGAAGGAAATTCTTGCCCATCATGAAGACATGGTTATTGCAATTGATGAAGGTCAGATGAAGTTCCAGCCAGAGGGCAGCGACGAGTGGATTCATGCTGTTGTTGGAATGGGATTTGTTGAAATCGTCAACAACCGTGTAACTCTTCTTGTTGAGACAGCAGAAAAGCCTGAGGAAATCGATGTAAGAAGAGCAGAGGAAGCTAAGCAGAGGGCTGAGGAGAGACTTCGCCAGAAGCAGAGTATCCATGAGTATTATCACTCAAGAGCAGCACTTGCAAGAGCTATGGCAAGACTTAAGGCAACATCTGGAAAGTAGAATTTATGATACATATGTGGGTTTGCACCTGCCAGAATGCTTGTGAATAGCATTCTGGCAGGTGCTTTTTGTCGTGCAGGGATAATGGTTAGCCATGGCGTGGTGGATTGGACGTTAAAGTAGAGGGAAGGCGCGTTGAAGTCCAAAAGAGAAGCCAAAGCGCGGCGAATTGGACGTTGAAGCGGTGGGAAGGCGTGTTGAAGTCCAAAAGGGAAGCCGAGCCGCGGCAGATCGGATGTTGAAGCGGCGGGAAGGCGTGTTAAAGTCCAAAAGGGAAGAGTCAGTCTGACGATTTGGACCTTAGAGAGGTGTGATGCACAGAGAAAGTCCAAAAGGGGTGCCGAAGCATGTAGAATTGTTCTTTATAAGATACTTGTAAATAAATATTCAGCTTGCTATAATATGCAAGCGTATTTTGTATACACAGTTAAAACAAAACGATTGAAGTGTAGGAATACACAATCAGGGAGGAACTTAAGATGTTATCTATGAAAGAAGCGATAGAAAATTATGTGGAAGGTTGTGTTGGGAAGGTTGACTGTCCAGCATACAAGCTTTTTATGAAAGCCATACTTGCAGGAATGATGATTGCATTTGGCGCAGCCGGAAGCAGTGTGGCAGCACATGATATCGTCAATGTAGGAATTGCACGTCTGGTTGCAGGAGTTGTATTCCCAATGGGACTTATGATGGTTGTTATGACAGGAGCAGAACTTTTTACAGGAGACTGTCTGGCAATTATGGCAACTGTACAGAAGAAGCACACAGCACTTAAGCTTATACGAATGCTTATTGTAGTATATCTGGGAAATCTTCTTGGCTCGTTAATGCTTACATGTATTGATTATGTAAGCGGGCAGTATAATTATTCATCGGGAATACTTGGTGCATATACAATTAAAGTAGCACTTGGAAAATGTAATCTTGATTTTACAACAGCGCTTGCATCGGGAATATTATGTAACATACTTGTGTGTGCAGCAGTTATGCTTGCGGCACGTGCAAAGGATGTAACCGGAAAACTGTTATGTTGTTTTTTTATAATACTGCTTTTTGTTGTAAGCGGTTATGAGCATTGTGTTGCTAATATGTATTATGTACCTGCAGGAATGATAGCAAAACTTAATCCGTTATATGTGAAAGATGCTATGGAGCAATATGGTTATACAGCACAGCAGCTTAGTACATTGAATATACCGAATTTTATATTTAATAATCTTATTCCTGTTACAATAGGTAATATTGTGGGAGGAATGGCATTCTTCGGAATACCGTTGATGTATATTAATGGTGTTGGTGGAAAGAAGGCGTGATACATATCTTAAAGTATATGGATACGGATTGATGATTTAGAAGAAAATATATTATTACCTATGATTATTCCTTTAGAAACCATTAAAGCATAGGAAGATGTGCAGTAGAAGAATCACAGACGAACACAGACTTACGTATAATATGGACATGAACCAAAATCTGATAATATATTCCTGCAAGTTCCATTATGAAGATTAGCACCTGAAACATGGTGCTTTTTTCTTTACACAAAAATCACATGGTTTCAGAGAATATTATATCGGGGGATAAAAATGTTATCATCTACTACGAAAAAATATGAACATAAATGATGGGGCAAAATAGTGTATCGTCCAACTAGGTGATACATTTGCATCTGACAGCAACATGGTCGCAGAATATAGAGCAGAACCTATAAGAAGATATTATTTCTATTGATTATAGGCAGAAATATTAGGATTTCTGCTCATAAAGCGCAGATTTCATTGTAAATACCTATAAATGATGGAAAACCACATTATCTATAGGCAATCTTTAGCTTTCTGGCAAGGATAATGTCTGATTCGAGAGAAGAATGTATAGAAAATACCTATAAGCTGTCAGAATATACGACTACCTATAGGTATCATGACAAAAAAATCAGACAAGACACTTCTTCATCAATAATAATATGCCTATAAATCTTGAAATATAGATATTCTTATAGGAAATGTTTAACAACATTATAGTGGATTTATCCAATATATACTACTAAATCAGAGCCTTGAACGTTATTCAGTAACAGATTTCTTGGCAGAACAGCAAGTCTTAACCCGACATATGTCAATACGGATTTAATATCTTATGTTTCAGTTGGCATTGCGTGCGCAATAATATTGCAACTCATATATATAAAGCTGAAGCGTAGAGCATAAGAAAACACCTCTTAATCAGCAATATACATTCTGATTAAGAGGTGTTTTTCTTCGTCCATTATTAGTAAGTATACTCATGGCGAGGGCGATAATAAAATGCCTGAAGCTGACTGTTACGGTTATAGGTAACTGTATAACAATCGGCTGGTGCATCAGCATAAGTCTCAGGATTAACTCTGATAGTTATTGTCTGTCTGTGAGACTGTCCACTGTTACCGTGTTCTGCACTGGTATTATCCTGTCCTACCCCTTTGAGATTACTGATAGTCTGGACTGGGTACACTTTTGAATTGCGAATAACTCCATTTGCTGCAATAATCCCTCCTTGGACCTTATTTCAAAATGTTACTTCTACATTATATATCGGTCAAACGTGTTATATTATTACATTGAATTTCTTTATAAAAATGTATGATAGAGGAAGATAATATGCATGATGATGGAGATGTTTATATGGGAGAATACAAGCCCCCTTTTGCTATAAAACTCATGAAATGTGATGGATATATTAAAATAGGCTCATAAAATGTGATTACAGCGGGGAAATTCCCTCATAGTACTATAACAGAATAAAGATATATACAAAATGCCCCATTCCGGATTAATCCGGAGTGGGGCTTATTATACGCATAAGCAGTTAATGCTTAATTAATCAATTTCTTTTTTCTTAATTCTGTCAAGATAATCTTTAGTTTCTTTAGCAACCACACCGTTTAAAGCAACGAGTGCAATAAGGTTAGGAATAGCCATCAGACCATTAAATATATCTGCAATTGTCCATACAGCAGATACTGTCATATAAGGACCAATGAATACGCAGAGGATATATATCCATCTGTATGCCTTGATGCATTTCTTCTTACCATTAGTAAGGTATTCAAGGCAGCGCTCAGAATAATAATCCCAGCCAAGAATAGTTGTAAATGCAAAGAATACGAGGCATAACATAAGAATAAATGAAGCAACTCCATCAGGGAATGGAAGTCCTAACTGGAATGCTTTAGTTGTTACTGCAACACCTTCAAGTCCCATATCGTAAGCTCCTGTAAGAACAATTGCAATACCTGTAATTGAACAGATGATAATAGTATCAATAAAAGTAGCTGTCATAGATACAAGACCCTGACGTACAGGTTCATTGGTACGAGCAGCGGCAGCGGCAATAGGTGCACTACCAAGACCGGCCTCATTAGAGAAGATACCTCTTGCAATACCCTTCTGCATAGCTACAACCATGGCACCAAGGGCACCACCAGCAGCGGCCTTAAGACCAAATGCACTCTGCACAATTGTAAGGATGGCAGCAGGAACATCTGTAATATTAAATAAAATAATAAGAATACCTGCTAAAAAATATGTTGCAGCCATGAAAGGAACAATAACCTGAGCAACTTTAGAAATTCTCTGGATTCCACCAATAAGAACAAGAGCAACACAGAATGTAAGGATAAGACAGCTTATAACTACAGTCCATGAATATGTTCTTCCAAATAATGAAACAGTCCATGCGTTGTTAGAATCAAAGAAATTATTAACAGCAGAAGAGATTCCATTCACCTGTGTAAATGTACCAATTCCTAAAAGACCAACGCCTATACCAAAGAAAGCAAATATCTTGGCAAGCCATTTCCACTTAGGTCCCATACCATGTTCAATGTAGTTAAAAGGACCACCAACAACATGACCGTCTTCGTCAACCTGTCTGAACTTAACTGCTAAGAGACACTCTGCGTACTTGGTAGCAGTACCAACTAAGGCAGCAAGCCACATCCAGAATAATGCACCAGGACCGCCTGAGACAATAGCAGTAGCAACACCTACGATATTACCTGTACCGATTGTTGCTGAAAGTGCTGTACATAGTGCTGCGAAACTGCTCACTTCACCATGCTTTCCATCAGTTTCGTCTTTGAAAATGTACTTAAAAGCATGTCCAAGATTAGTAAACTGAACACCCTTAAGTCTGATAGTAAGAAACAGACCAACTGAAAGTATAAGGACAATGAGTGGAATTCCCCAGACATATGCGTCAATAGTAACGAGAATAGTATTGATTTTACTAAACATATTATGTATTCTCCCTTTTTATAAAAAATTAAGATAAATTTTATCATAAAACAACATTTTTTTCAATTGAATACTGTTATTTCCTAATATAATAAATAATTTTGTTAAATGTTGCTTATTGACAAACTCTGTCAATTTATATATTATTGTTGAAAACGAAGGCGTTTTGCAGATAAAGCAAGACGCTTTTTTCCTTATTATTAAGGTAATATCCGGAAGATATAATCGGGAGAGACTGTGTAAAAATGCAGCGCCGAAGGTGACAGCGAAAACTCTCAGGCAAAAGGACCGGTTATGGACGGAACTCTGGAGAGCTGTAATTATCAGCACCGAAGAAGCAATTTCTAAGCATAGAGATGAGAAATATTGAGGCTGATTTGCTTGGGGAGAATCTTTCAGGTTTTTAACAGAGGCATAGGTGTATTAAAGTGCGCCTGTAGCCTCTTGTTTTTATGTAAAGATATATTAGGAAGGGAACTTCTTAGGAATTTTGATAAGGCAGGATTGCAAGGCACGAAAAGGCTAAAGCAAAGGAGAGAAACATTATGAAGACAGATATTGAAATTGCACAGGAAGCAGTAATGGAGCCAATTAAGAATGTTGCAGCCAGATGCGGCATAAGCGAGGATGATCTTGAATTATACGGAAAGTATAAGGCTAAGATATCAGATGAGTACATCAACAGTGTCAAAGACAATGAAGATGGAAAGTTAATTCTTGTTACAGCCATAAATCCAACTCCGGCAGGAGAGGGAAAGACAACAATTACTGTAGGGCTTGGAGAAGCATTTGGAAAGCTTGGCAAGAAGGCAGTTATAGCACTTCGTGAGCCATCACTTGGTCCATGTTTCGGTATCAAAGGTGGAGCAGCAGGTGGTGGATATGCACAGGTTGTTCCTATGGAAGAATTGAATCTGCATTTTACAGGCGATTTCCATGCAATCACATCAGCTAACAACTTATGTGCAGCACTTCTTGATAACCATATACAGCAGGGCAACGAACTTGGAATTGACCCAAGATGTGTTACATGGAAAAGATGTATGGATATGAACGACCGTGTTCTTAGAAATATAGTTGTAGGTCTTGGCTCTAAGGTTGACGGAACTGTAAGAGAAGATCATTTTGTTATCACAGTTGCGTCAGAGATTATGGCAGTATTATGTCTTGCAACAGATATGAAGGATTTAAAGGAAAGACTCGGCAAGATGGTAGTTGCTTACAATTATCAGGGACAGCCTGTTACAGCATCAGATATCAAGGCAGTAGGTTCAATGGCAGCTTTGTTAAAGGATGCATTAAAGCCTAACCTTATCCAGACACTTGAGCATACTCCAGCATTAGTACATGGTGGACCATTTGCTAATATCGCACATGGCTGTAATTCAGTAAGAGCAACTAAGACTGCACTCAAGATGGCAGATTATGTAATCACAGAGGCAGGATTTGGAGCAGATTTAGGTGCAGAGAAATTCTTTGATATAAAGTGCCGTAAGTCAGGCTTAAAGCCAGATGCAGTTGTATTAGTAGCAACAGTAAGAGCACTTAAGTACAACGGTGGAGTACCTAAGACAGAATTATCAGCAGAGAATCTTGACGCATTAAAGAAGGGAATCGTAAACCTTGAAAAGCATATTGAGAATCTTCAGAAATATGGTGTGCCTGTAGTTGTTACACTTAATGCGTTTGTATCAGATACACAGGCAGAATTAGATTATATACAGAAGTTCTGTGAAGATAAAGGCTGTGAATTCGCCCTTGCCAAAGTATGGGAAAAGGGTGGAGAAGGCGGAATTGAGCTTGCAGAAAAGGTTCTTAAGACACTTGAGACAAAGAAGAGCAATTTCCACTGTCTGTATGAGACAGACCAGCCGGTTAAAGCAAAGATTGAGACAATTGCCAAAGAAATATATGGAGCAGGAAGTGTTAATTATTCGGCAGCAGCTAATAAGCAGATTGAACAGCTTGAACAGTTAGGATTTGGTAATCTTCCAATCTGTATGGCTAAGACACAGTATTCGCTTTCAGACGATCCAACATTACTTGGCCGTCCGGAAGGATTTGAGATGAATGTAAGAGAAGCATATGTATCAGCCGGTGCAGGCTTCATAGTAGTGCTTACAGGTTCAGTAATGACAATGCCAGGACTTTCAAAATCACCAGCGGCATATAATATAGATGTTAATGATGATGGGGTAATAACTGGGTTATTCTAGAAAAGTGACTCCCGGGAGTGGGAGACAGGTGGTTGTGGGGTGTGGAATCCCTCCGGTAAACTGCACTGCATAATAATAAGCATTGAGTGTTTAGGTAATTATACCATCCGCTAACGATGTCTACGCACATCCATGTGCGAGACATCTCACACGCCATCCATGGCGTGTGTACGCTTTGGTTTACTTATGACTCAATGCTTTTATTATGCGCACAGTTTACAGTCGGAATACCGCACCCCACAAACCACATGCCTCCAAACTTCCGGGAGTTTTTCTACATAGGAGATGAGAATATCTCTCCCGCCCCAACCTTGCCAAAGGCGGGGCGGAGCAGTTGTCCGGTAAAGAAAAGCCCAGCCGTGTATATTAGTAAAATCAAAACCGTATGAAGACGCCGGCACTTGGTAAGCTGGGAAAGCTGCCACAATGTGGTAGCAAATCCCAGCGAACCTAGTACCGCTGCGTCGGAATCCGAGCGGAAGCGTGTTTTGATTTTACTAATATACACGGCTGGGCGTGCTTTAGGGGAGCAACTTCCTACAACATTACCCCCGACTTCTCCTTACTTCTCTCAATCATATGATTCAGCTTCTCAAATGGTTTCTGTAAGAACAATCCGATAATCAGTGAAACAACTATATATATTGAAAGAAATGCGAGATTCTTAATGTAATCGTATCGGTACATTCCTGCTATACATTCTCTTAATGCATCCATTGAATATGGGAAGAGCAGGAACCGGTATATTATCTGGTATGCGTTAGGAAGTACTTCTATAGGGAATGTACCGCCTGAGCCGGCAACCTGTATAACGAGCAGGACAATTCCAAGTGCTTCACCGATATTTCCAAATGCAACAGTAAGGCTGTACATAAAGAAGGTGAATACGAAGCTTGAGAATGCACATGCAACCCAGTAAAGGAATGGGTGGTAACACTGGATTCCTATGTAGAGAAGATTTCCAAGTGTTATAAGCAGTGCCTGAAGCTGTCCTACTGCAAAGAAGATAAAATACCTTCCGAAGAATTTTTCATATCTCTTTGCATCTGCTGGAATGTCCGGAGCAGGATGCACAGGTGTGTGCATAATAGCAACAAGTATAAGTCCACCAAACCACAGTGCAAGTATTGTGTAGAATGGTGAAGCGCTTGTTCCATAGCTTTTAACAGCATATACCTGCTCTGTTGTTATATTTACAGGTGCAGAGAGAAAATCTCCCAAAGTATTGGCATCTGCATTTAACATCTCTGATAATAAACCATATGTATCCTGTTCAGTGATTGTGTTTAATGTATTAATTGCATTATCAAGCTTTGTCTCAAGGTCACTGAGAAGCTCTTTAGTCTGAGTGAGTGAGCCCGATGTAAGCTTAATTGCAGCAGACAGGTCTGCAACATCCATGTTCATGTCAGAATAAAGCTCTGTTAATGAACTCATAATGCTTTGAATCTGGGACATCTGGTTTGAAAGAGCAGATGATAATTCATTTAAAGATTCAGCGGAATTACCATTTACAAGTGCCTGTAAGGTTATTAACTGCTGCTGCTGTAACTGTAATTGTGTATAAACTTGCGGTGCAGCACTGTTTGAACTGCTGCTTATTGATGATGTAAGGTCAGTAATTGCAAGCATTGAGTTAAGAATTACATCGTATGTTGAAAGTGTAGTCCTTGCGGATGTAAGTCTGTTAATAACTGCATCCATAAGAGAACCGGTTTCTTTATCTGCATCTTTGATAACTGAGTCGCCAGTACCGGCAATCGTAGATACGATTGTATCTATAAATGTCTGGTTTACCTGCTGCTGAACTGCTGTTTTAGCCTTGTCTGTTATCTTAGGTGCAATAGCGTTTGCTTTCTGGTTACAGTAATATTTTAACTGAGGATGTTCCATGGAATCACTTAAGAAGCTTATAAGATTCTTGGAAAAATTCTCTGGAACAACGAGGGCTGCATAATACTCACCGCTGTATACGCCCTCGATTGCTTCATCTGATGAAGCAACAAACTGCCAACCGATAGTGTTATTAGTTTTAAGTGCATCAATTATGGTGTCACCGACATTAAGCTCCGTTCCTTCAAGAGAAGTACCTTTGTCAACAGATACAACGGCAACTTTAATCCTGCTTGTGGAAGCCTGTCCATATGGATCCCAGTTTGACAGGATATTAAACCACGAATACAATGCAGGAATAACGGTAAGACCGATAATTACGCATAGTGCAATTACATTTGTTTTTATGTGGCGAAGGTCAGCCCGTATAATCTTAAATATATTTTTCATAACTGTACCTCACTTAAAAATGCTTTGATACTGTCTGTAAGAGAAGTATCAGCCTGTTTTTCCTTAATCTCAATATTGAGCTCATTGAGCTTTCTTGCGAGCTTGTCATCAATATAATCAATAACTATAAGATAAGCACAGAATATAAAAAGTGAGATTACCCAAAGAAGCAGATAAACAACCTTAGCTGTATCCATGGTAAACATAAGCACCATGAATACTAAAGGAATAATCATCATACATCTTAAGCAGACCTTTTTCTTGTGCTGGTTCTTAGCGTGCATATTTTCTGCAAATGCTGTGATTTCCGCAATAACAACATCTATATTAAAATCATCATTTTGCATAAATTCATTTCTCCTTTACATAAAATGTGTTTCTTTCATACGGCGTTCGAAGAACTCGCGTACTTCAAGAAGTGACTTTCTGATTCCAAGTCCCAGAATAAGGGAAATAACAGCATAAGCGCATAATTTCACAAGAAATACAGCGTAATCACACTGATATAATCCGCTTATTGCCTCCCTCATGGCATTGATTGCATAAGGGAATGGGAAGTAAAGGTACACATTCTGGAAGAATTCAGGAAGAAGTTCTATTGGATAAGTTCCGCCTGAACCGGCAATCTGTAACACAATCATAACTACAGCGATAGCTTTTCCTAAATCACCAAATGTAAGAACAAGTGTATATATAAATAATGTAAATACAAAGCTTGCTATAGCGGCTGCAAGCCACAGCATGAATGGGTGAGTACAGTCAATTTTTAAAATGTACAAATCACCAAGAACAACTACAAGAGCCTGAAGCTGTCCCATTGCAAGGAACAGGAGCGCGCGGCCCATATATTTTTGATGTTCTGTGGCATCCTTGAATTCATCATCTTCGTAGTCAACCTTTACTTTCATAAGGGCAACTAAAACAATTCCTCCAACCCAGAGAGCAAGTGTTGTATAGAAAGGTGTAACACTTGTTCCATAGTTAGTCTGCATATAGACGTAAATTTCTTCTACCTGTACAGGTTCTGACAGGAATGACGCTATTGACTGTGCGTCAGAGTTGATGAAATCCATTATCAGTTTATATGTAGAAGATGAACTTATATCTCCTACTGAACCAGATATGGTATCAAGTCTTTTGTTGAGTGAATCAAGTAATGTTTTTGTGCTTTCTAGAGTTGTATTAATATTTACTGATATATCACTCACACCAAGGAGCATCTGTGATATTCCGTTAATACTATTTCCGGCACTGCTTATATTAGCTGCAAGGCTGCTTACGGCATTCTTAATGGAAGCCTTAAGAAGGTTAACATTAGTTCTTATTACAGTCTGCATAATTGTCTGGCTCTTCTGGAGCTCTGTGCGGCACTGTTCAACAACAGACTTGATTAACTGATATTTTGCCTGAAGTGTTTCAGGTGAATCAGTAAGAATATCGGCACACTGCTGAACAAGGTTGTATGCGATATTCTCCATAGCGTTAACAGAAGCTAGAGCTGACTTTAGGGCGGTGATAACTGCCGGATCAATGCCATCTACTTTGCTGAGGGAATCAATAGCGTCTTCAAGAGCCTTATTCTGGTCTATAAGTTCCTTTAACTGTTCGTTGGCTTTACTAAGCTCAACGCCAGCCTGTCCGACATCAGTTATTGAAAGCTGTATAGCTTTATCAAGAGAATCAAGTGCACTGTCAGTTAATTCATTCATAGCTTTAAGCTGCGCATCAATCTGGTTTGCAATATCATCTGTGACATTATCAAGAGATTTATTGGCAATATCAGCAACATCAGTTGTTCCGGTAAGAACATCTTTAATCTGTGGAAGAACCTCCTGAAGCTTTGCAAGATTATCTGCCAGGTCTGAATTACTCTTAATAAACATGTCAATCATGGTATCGTAAGAATTAATATTGGCAGATACACTCTGTAAATCCTTAACTGTCTTTTCAATAATCGAAGGATCATTTTCAGCTATTTCGTTAAGTCCCTGCATAATTGTTTTAACACACACATCAATGAATTCGGAATTGATAGTGTTCTGAAGAGTGCTTTTTCCTGTATCTGTAATCTTGGAAGCAACAGCATTTTTCTTGGAATTCTCATAATATGTAACTGTTGGTGGATTAAGACCATTGTCAAGGAAGTCATACAGGCTTCGTGAAAAGTCCTCACCAACAACGATAACGGCATAGTACTTCCCGGCATTCAGTTTATTCATGGCTTCATCTTTAGTTTCCGGAAAACGCCAGCCTAATTTATCATTCGAATGAAGCTGTTCAACAATCTGTTCTCCCATATTGATAGTGGAATCATCAGATTCAGAGTAGCCTTCATCTTCAGAAACAATAGCAATCTGGACAGACGCAGTGTTTGCGTAAGGATCCCAGTTGGAATATATGTTAAACCATGCGTAAAGCGATGGAATAAGGCACAGACCAAGCGCAATGGCTAAAGCCAGAATATTCCTGCTAAGACCTTTCAAATCTTTTTTGAAAATCTTAAATATCATAACATTCCTCAATTCTTTAATTATCGTTTAAAACTTATATGTATTTTACTTAAGAAACTGGGGAAAATCAATACAGAGAGGATAAATCAGACATATTTAATAATTTAAGAAAGGATACGGATTTATGAACATATTGTATTGTGGTGATAAACCAATGCAGAAGGGGATTCTTTTATCTTCAATGTCTCTTATTAAAAATGTGGATGAACCGTTAAATATATATATTCTCACGGTTGATTACAGGGAAAAAGGTATTAATTACAAGCCGGTTGATAAAGCATTTGCAAAATATCTGAAAGAAAAATTGAATAAATCGGACATTAAAGTAAATATCTTTCTTGTTGATGTTACAAGATATTTTGTTGAGGAGCTGCCGGAGGCAAATATGCAGAGCAGATTTACTGCGTGCTGTATGCTGCGCCTTTTTGCTGATAAGACAGATATTAAGGATAGAGTTCTTTATCTGGATACTGATGTGTTGTGCAGAAAAGATTTCAGGGATTTTTATTATCAGAATATGGATGGCATAGAGATTGCGGGAGTTTCTGATTATTATGGCAGATGGCTTTTCGGTGATGGTTACATTAATTCCGGAGTAATGCTTATGAATATGAGGATGATAAGACAGAACGGGCTTCTGGAAAAATGTCGTGAACAGTGCATAAGAAAGGAAATGTTTATGCCTGACCAGACGGCTGTTAATACATTTGCAACAAGAGTTAATCTGTGCGGACGAAAGTTTAATGACCAGAGGAGACTGCATGACAACACTGTTTTTCAGCATTTTACAACTACCTTCCGGGTGTTTCCGGTGATAAGGACTGTTTCAGTCAAGCCGTGGGAGATTGATAAAATGCATAATATACTTGGGCTTCATGAATATGATGAGCTTCTGAATTCTTATAACAGGGAGCATGAAGAGTATATGGCAGTTTCACGTATTCCTGTGTTTTTCTCGATTAATGAACAGTACGCACCATATCTGGCAGTGTGCCTTAAATCGCTGGCTGTACATGTGGCTTGTGATGAGCGTTACCGCATTATTGTTATGTGCGATAATGTGAAGAATATTACGATGATTCAGCTTCGTAATGTGATAAAGGATTATGAAAACATAGATATTGAATTCGTTGATATAAGAAAGAAAATGTACGAATATTCTGAAAGCTTTGGACAGACAGTTACTGACAGGCAGGAAAACAGGCTTTATTCAGGCGAGTTTACACTGACGATATATTTCAGGTTATTTATTGCAGAGCTTTTTCCAGAACTTAATAAAGCTGTGTATATTGACTCTGATACCGTAATAAATGATGACATTGCAAAGCTTTATTCAGTTGATATGGGAGATGCAATGTTTGGTGCAGTAAGAGATACATTTGCAGGAAAGAATACAATACTGGCTCATTACATTGAAAATGTAGTGGGAATAGAGCGGGATGAATATGTCAATTCAGGAGTGCTTCTTATGAACCTTGATAAGATAAGACAGGCTCATCTGGCAGACAGATTCTTAAAGCTTATGGCTGAATATCACTTTGACAGTGTTGCACCTGACCAGGATTATATTAATTCCATGTGTGCAAAAGAAATATATTTTCTTGATAAGGAATGGAATGTTATGCCTAACAAGGGCGGGGAGTATATAGCAAGACCGAAGCTGATACATTATAACCTGTTTGACAAGCCGTGGCATTACAGCGAGATTCCGTATGAGGAGTATTTCTGGCAGTATGCGGCGGAGTCGGGATTTTATCCGTTGCTGATTAAACAGCGCAAGCAGTATGGGGATAATGAAAAGAAAGCTGACCGTGAGAATTTAAAGAAGCTTCTTGCAAGGGCTGAGAATATTGCGGACGGTGATGGGGTTAAGTTTTCTGATGTTGTGGGAAGCAGATTTGTTGTGGATAGTGGTTTCGTGAAGGATAGCAGTGATGCTGCAAAATAAATTATGTCGGAGGAGATATGATTGGTGATAGGGAGCAGGTCTATGAAAATATTAGGACGGCTGTAAGCCTTAATCAGTTGAATTCAAAGGTTGAGCCGGGAGACCCTAAGCTGTTACGCGAAGATAAAGAAGCATTACTAAGACATTATATTGATTACCGCACAGCATATGGTTTTTGTGTGAAGAAATATATTGCAGAAGCTATATTTCATGCCGGGACTTCTGCGGTGGGGCTTATAACACAAGTTGACGGACTTGAGAATCTTTCTGGAATCAGAGGTCCTGCGATTGTAACATGCAATCATTTCAGCCCGTTAGACCCTGCAATTGTCAGGTTTGCAATGAGAAAAGCTGGATTCAGAAGAATAAGTATTGTTAATCAAGATTCTAACCTTGCAATGAAAGGTTTTGTCGGGTATATGCAAAAATATGCCGACACAATGCCCGTAAGTAGCCTGAAATGGTTTATGGAAACTGAGTTTCCTAATCAGATTGAGAATGCACTTGATGAAAACAAACTTGTGCTTATATATCCTGAGCAGGAAATGTGGTTTAATTATCGGAAGCCCCGTCCATGCAAAAGAGGTGCATATCTGTATGCGGTAAAGTTTAATGTGCCGGTGATTTCGCTGTTTGTTGAACAGCAGGTTAAAAGTATACATTTGCACACATTCAGGGTACATGTCCTGCCAGTAATATATCCGGACAGACAGCTTGATGAAAGAACGGCAAGCTTAAGAATGCAGCACACAGACTATGAGCAGAAATGTGCTGCATATGTCATGGCATATGGAAAGAAGCTGACTTACGATTTTGAAGAGGGCGATATTGTAGGAAGATAAAAGCATTTGACGCGGAAAGAAGGGAAGTGTATATATATTTGAAGAAATTACAAAGATTGAGAGGAAAATGTATATGAAGATAAAATCAGTGGCAGTATTTGGAGCAGGAGCAGTCGGCTCTTATGTTATATGGGGACTTTCAGAAAAGAAGGATATAAGTTTAAGCGTTATTGCAAAGGGTGAAAGAGCGGAGAGACTTAAGTCAGAAGGCTGCTTGATTAATGGAAAGACATACCACCCGGAGGTATTGACACCAGAGGAAGCAAAGGGTGTTGACCTTCTTGTAGTGTCGTTAAAATACGGAGCACTTGCAGGTGCATTAGATGATATTAGGGAAGCTGTCGGAGAGAATACGATTGTTATGAGTCTTATGAATGGCGTCGACAGTGAAGAGATAATATCTACTAAGATAGATAAATCACATATCATTTATTCACTTATAAAGGTGGCGTCACACCGCGAAGAAAAGGAATATGTATTCAATCCTGAGACTACAATAGGAATTATATATGGAGAGGAAGCTGCACCATTTGAGAGTGAGAGAGTCGTGGCAATAAGAGATTTATTTGACGGAACAGGACTTAATTACAGAGTGACTGAACACATCAAAGAAGAGATATGGAGCAAGTATAGACTTAATATCTGTAACAATCTTCCACAGGCTATTATTGGAGCAGGTGTTGGCTGTTATACAGACAGTGAGCATATGAAAGCAATCAGCGAAGGATTACGTAAAGAGGTTGAAGCAGTAGCTCTTGCCAAAGGCATTGATATGAGCAGATGTGCAGATAACTCAAGCCGTGGAAGTGCAGTTCCACCAACAGCAAGATATTCAACACTGCAGGACATTGATGCAGGCAGACATACAGAGATAGATATGTTCTCCGGCGCAATGATGCGTATGGGAAAAGAACTTGGAATTGATACACCATATAACGAATATACATATCACATCATCAAAGCACTTGAAGAGAAGAATGATGGATTATTTAAGTATGATGAGAACAGTAGGACTGTGACTTATTCTAAGTAGTGAATGACAAGAATTAATAATTCCTGTTGACATATACCCACATAGGGTATATTATACAACATGTGAATTAAACATACCCCACCAGGGTATAGTACAATCGCAACAGATAAATATAATAAAGTGTTTATCAGGCACAGAATATAATAATCAGACTAAGGAGGAATAATGGAAAAAGAATGTTGCTGTCATAAGACAAAAGAACGTGATGCCAAGGAATATAAAGACCTCTGTAACAGACTTAGCAGAATTGAAGGTCAGATAAGAGGAATTAAGGGAATGGTCGAGAAGGACGCATACTGTATTGACATTCTTAATCAGGTATCGGCAGCCCAGTCAGCGCTTAACAGTTTTACGAAGGTGCTCTTAGATAATCATATCAAGAGTTGTGTAGTCCGTGATATTAAAGAAGGCAAGGACGATACAGTAGAAGAGCTTGTTAAGACAATTGGCAAATTCATGCGATAAGAATTATAAAAGGAGATACATAATATGGGAACAGCTATAATAATTGGAATATTAGCAGTAATAGTAGTAATCGCAGTGATAAGCAGTGTTAAGCATATGAAAGGTGAAGGCGGCTGCTGTGGCGGTGGTGGAGATACTGTTCCAGAAGAGAAGAAGATTCTTGATAATCCTGTAATTGCTGTCAAGACTGTTGATATTGAAGGCATGCATTGTGAAAACTGCAAGAATAGTATTGAGAGATCTGTTAATAAGATTGATGGTGCTTCATGCCAGGTTAATCTTAAGAAGAAGCAGGCAACAATTGAAGTTGACAGAGAAATCGATGACGCTGATATAAGAATTGCAATTGAGAGACTTGATTTTAAAGTTACAGGAATAACAACTAACCGCAAGGAGGCGTAGCGTGATATGGAACAGTACAATGTTACAGGAATGAGCTGTGCAGCGTGTCAGGCGAGAGTCGAGAAGGCTGTCAGCAAAGTGCCTGGAGTGGAAAGCTGTTCAGTAAGCCTTCTTACTAATTCAATGGGTGTTGAGGGAACTGCACCCACAGATGTAATCATTAAAGCTGTGGAAGCTGCGGGATATGGTGCATCAGTTAAGGGGGCAAAGAACAGCAGTCCTTCAATGCAGGAGCAGGAAGATGCGCTGGCAGATAAGACAACCCCGGTTTTAAAGAAGAGATTAACAGCTTCAGTTATATTTCTTATTGTGCTTATGTATTTCAGTATGGGACATATGATGTGGGGCTGGCCGCTTCCATCAGTGCTTGAAGGAAATCATGTGGCCATGGGCCTTATACAAATGCTGCTTACAATAATAATAATGGTTATTAATCAGCATTTCTTCATAAGTGGCTTCAAGGGATTGTTACATCGTTCACCTAATATGGACACACTTGTTGCGCTTGGTTCAGGAGCAGCATTTGTGTGGAGTACATATGCACTTTTTGCCATGACAGATTGTCAGGTAAGAGGTGATATGGCAGGTGTAATGCACTATATGGATGAATTCTATTTTGAGTCAGCGGCTATGATTCTTACACTTATAACAGTAGGAAAAATGCTTGAAGCCCACTCAAAGGGAAAGACAACCGATGCATTAAAGAGTCTTATGAAGCTTGCTGCCAAGACAGTGGTACTTTATTCAGATGGACAGGAAACATGCGTCCCTGTTGAACAGGTTATAGCAGGTGATATATTTGTTGTAAGACCGGGTGAGAATATACCTGTAGATGGTGTCATCATTGAAGGTAACACGGCAGTTAATGAATCAGCTCTTACAGGTGAGAGTATTCCTGTTGATAAGCAGGAGGGAGATCAGGTAAGTGCAGCAACACTTAATACATCAGGATATATAAAGTGCAGGGCGACAAGAGTTGGAGAAGATACAACACTTTCCAAGATAATACAGATGGTAAGTGATGCTGCTGCAACTAAAGCACCTATTGCAAAGATTGCTGATAAAGTTTCGGGAGTATTTGTACCTGCAGTTATAACAATAGCAGTTATAACAACAATAGTATGGCTGTTATGTGGCAAGGACTTAGGATTTGCACTTGCGAGAGGAATCTCAGTGCTTGTAATAAGCTGTCCTTGTGCGTTAGGACTTGCCACTCCGGTTGCGATTATGGTTGGTAACGGAGTTGGTGCAAAGAACGGAATTATGTTCAAGACCGCTATTTCTTTAGAGCAGACAGGAAAGATGCAGATAGTTGCACTCGATAAGACTGGTACTATTACAGAGGGGGAACCCAAGGTTACAGATATTATAACAGGTGATGGAATCTTACAGAATGAGCTTCTTACTATAGCATATGGGCTTGAAAGAAAAAGTGAACACCCACTAGCAAAAGCAGTTGTTAATTATGTTGAAGAGAGTGGCGATAAGAATTCATTTGCAGAGGAAGTGACTGGTTTTAAGGCTGTTGCCGGTAACGGACTTAAGGGAATGCTTGATACAAATGTAGTGGCAGGCGGTAATCTTAAGTTTATTTCAGAATATTGTAATGTCTCTGATGATTTAAGAAACAAGGCTGACAATTTATCATCAGAAGGAAAGACACCGCTTTTCTTTGCAAGAGATAATGAACTTATGGGAATAATCGCTGTTGCAGATACGATTAAGAAAGACAGCCCACAGGCTATTAAAGAACTTCAGAACATGGGAATAAGGGTTGTAATGATTACCGGAGATAATGAAAGAAGCGCGAAAGCAATAGGAAAGCTTGCCGGAGTTGATGAGGTTATTGCAGGTGTTCTTCCTGAAGGAAAAGAAAAAGAAATAGCAAGACTTAAGGACCAGGGAAGTGTTATAATGGTAGGTGATGGCATTAATGATGCACCTGCACTTACAAGAGCTGATATTGGTATTGCAATCGGAGCCGGTACAGATGTTGCTATAGATGCGGCGGATATAGTTCTTATGAAGAGCAGATTATCAGATGTTCCTGCTGCCATAAGACTTTCAAAGAGGACACTTACCAACATACACGAGAATCTGTTCTGGGCATTTTTCTATAACTGTATAGGAATCCCACTTGCAGCAGGTGTGTGGATACCAGTATTTGGCTGGACACTTAATCCAATGTTTGGTGCGGCAGCTATGAGCTTATCAAGCTTCTGCGTAGTAACTAATGCATTAAGACTTAATCTTATAAAGATATATGATACAGGAAAAGACCACATTTATAAGAAAAAGTCTCGCAAAAATAAAAATAAAACGACAAAAGGAGACATAGCTATGACAAAGACTATGAATATTGAGGGTATGATGTGTGGACACTGTGAAGCTGCAGTTAAGAAGGCACTTGAGGCTGTTGATGGAGTTACAGAGGCAGTTGTAAGTCATGAGAACGGAACAGCAGTTGTTACACTTTCTAAGGAAGTTGATAATGATATATTAAAGAAGGCTGTGGAAGATAAGGATTACAAGGTAACAGCAGTTAAGTAAATGATATTAGAGATTAAGAACCTCCGTCGGATGATTTGTCTGACGGAGATTTTTTAGTTGAGTAACACATAATTAAATGTTAAAATCTCTTTATATGCTAAAAGCGTATTTGGGGGGATAAAATAATGAACATGGTATATCTGTTATTGTATGTGATTGCAGCAATGATTGTAGGATTTGTGATGGTTAAGACATATCAGGAGAAGGACAGAATGAGAAGGTATGTAATAGTCTTGCTGGCCCTTGCGATGATATGTATTGTGAGTTATTCTGTGAATTTCATGACAGATAATTATAATGTAATGTCTGCGGCTACAAGTATTATGATGTCTGCACAGGATTTTCTGCTTGTTTCACTTTTTATATATACAACAGCATTTGCAAGAATAAGCAATAAGGTAACTAAAGTAATGACAATTGCGGCTTTTGTAATTGCAATAATTGATTCTGTTGTATTTATTGCGAATATATTTAATGAAATTGCTGTTAAGTACAGTCTGGTAAAATGTGACGGAATATATGTACTTGGATATGAAGGGGAATTGTGGTTTGGCATACATGCTGTTATGAGCATGATTATAACAGCATGTATAATTGCTGTATTAGTTATAAAATGTATACATATACCAGGGGCTTACTGGGGAAGATATATTGTTATGGCAGCAGGTTTGGCAATTATTATACTTATTAAATGTGTATTCATATATAAGATA
>OLJA01000163.1_pt1 | contig 48486 bp, 39 predicted proteins | sample 1601401 | NCBI WGS metagenome assembly OLJA01 (sample SAMN01915217, study PRJEB22387) | human gut metagenome | isolation source: stool | host: Homo sapiens | place: USA | reverse complement strand
AAAGGGGTCGCGCCACGACGCGAGCCGGTCCGTGGCGTAGGGCACCAGCTCCGGCAGCGCAATGACCGCCGCCGCAATGGCCGCCGCGCCCAGCCCCCCGGCCAGCCCGAACCACTGCAGCCCTGTGCCGCCCACAAACATCAGCACCGCGCCAATGGACAGAATCAGCAGCGTGCCCGACAGATGCGGCTCCAACAGCATCAGCACCGCCACCACGCCCAGAATCACCGCAAACGGCAGCACCCCGGTGGTAAAGCTCTTCATCCGGTCATGGTTCAGCGAAATCATATGCGAAAACACCAGCACCACCGCAAACTTGGCAATCTCGCTGGGCTGCAGCGTGCCCAACCCCGGCAGCACCAGCCACCGCTTGCAGCCGTTGTATTCCGGCATAAAAAGCACGATGACAAGCAAAATCAGGGACAGCCCCAGCACCGGCCACGCCAGCTTATGCCAGATGTGGTAGTCCACCAGGCTGGCCGCGTACATGGCCGCCGTGCCCAGCGCCGCAAACAGCAGCTGCGGGCGGATGTAGGTATAGGCATCGCCCCGGCGATAGAGCGCCACCGCATACCCGGCCGAGAACAGCATAAGCAGCCCATAGCTGAGCAGCAGCAGCAAAATAATCAGAAACGGCACATCGAACGTGGGCAGCGCCGCCGCCCGCGCCCGTACCCTGCGGATGATTTCAGCCATAACAAAGCCCCCTGCGCAGAGTGTACGCAGAGGGTCGCGGTTTTATGCGGTGCTGCCTTTTATCTGTGCAAATCAAGGCTCAGCATCGTGTAGCCGTTGTCCCCATGCTGCACGCTCTGCAGGCTGGCCTCATAGCAGGCCTGCAGCACCTCCATATCGGGCTGGGGCGCACTGGGGTCCACAATCGTCCCGGTGGCCTTTGCCTCGTTGTAGTTGTCGATGACCTGACTGCAGATGCGCCGCCGGTCACGCAGCGGGGTCATCAGGTTGGCCATCCACTGCTGGTACATACCGTGGTAGTCACTGCCGTGGTCGGCAAACAGGAAGTAGTATTCCTGCTCGACCTCCAACGGTGACGCCTGCCGCTGGTAGAAATCCGACAGCGCCTTTCGCTTTTTGTCGGTGGAATAGTGCAGAATGTCCTCCGGTCCGTTGGGGAAAAGCTCCGGGTGGCGTATCCATTTGGAGTAGGGCTCCACCTGGATTTTCAGTGCCTCAAAAATGCCAAGGAAATCCTCCAGCGCAATCTTCATTTCGCCCTTTTCCCACTTTTGTATCGTGCGCTTGTCCCGCCCCAGTCTGTCCGCCAATTCCCGCTGCGAGACCTCTGCCGCCTCTCTTGCTGCAGTGATTGCTCTTGCCACACGGAAACGATAGTCGGACAACATACTCTCCATACTCCTTCATTTTGTCAAAAAAACAATTTCAAAACCATTTCCATCGGCGAGCCTGTGCCGACGATGGAAATACCGCTAGAGCAAAAAAGTGCATTTTTGTGTCGTAAGGCGCGAAAATGTGCTTTTTTGCGATGAGGTGAATCCAAAGGAGGGGTGCAGGAGCGTGGCGCAGCCACACAGCGACGAATCCCTTCTTTGCGCGGCGGTGCATTTTGCACCGCCAAAATTCCCGGCAGCGGGTTGTGTACTTTGCACGCGGGAACGTGCTATAGTTAAAATAGCCCGCGGCAAATACATTTTTTGCGATATACAGATTTTACACTATCTTCCATTTTCTGTCAATATATTTTGTTATACAACATATCATAAGCAGGTGAAAATCGTGTTCCTCTACCGTTGTATTCCCTATCGAATTTCCTTGCCGGACGCCGGCGTCTGCCTCACTTACGGTCTGGCTGCCTTGCAGCGCACCGATGCCGGCTGGCAGACGCTGCAGCTTGTGCCGGATGTCTCTGTGAACCGGGCCCTTGTGGAGGAGCTGGCCATCCGCTGCACGGTCAACCAGCTGGAGCCCTGCCACATGGAGGATGTGATTGAGGACGCCCTCGCCTTTTGAAGGCAGCTTTCGTCAAATTCAGGTAAAGTTCTTGTCTGACTCGCAAAAAAACTAGACAAAGTGTGCAAATCGTGCTACAATAGCGGTAGTATGGGCGGATATCCGCCCCGCAAGTAAGGAGAATTTGCCGTGAAGCTGAACAACCGCCGCACCATTCTGGTGGGTCTTGCGTTCTTGTCAATCTGCACGTTCTGGCAGATGTATGACAGCGTTATGACCCTGATTCTGACCGACACCTTTAAGTTGAACGAAACCTTTGCCGGGGCGATTATGGCCGCGGACAACGTATTGGCGCTGTTTTTGCTGCCGTTCTTCGGCGCACTGTCGGATAAGACCAGCACCCGCATCGGGCGGCGTATGTCCTTTATCGTGGGCGGCACGGCGGCGGCCGTCATCCTGATGAATCTGATTCCGCTGCTGGATGACCGCTACGCCGCCAGCCCCAGCACCGGCACACTGGTGCTCTTCATCGTTGTGCTGGGCCTGCTGCTGGTGGCCATGGGTACCTACCGTTCCCCCGCCGTGGCGCTGATGCCCGACGTGACCCCCAAGCCGCTGCGCAGCCGTGCCAACGCCATCATCAACCTGATGGGCGCCGTGGGCGGCATCCTCTATCTGGGGCTGGCCGCGGTGCTCTACCCGGCCTCCAAGACCAAGGGGGTCGGCCACGTCAGCTACCGGCCGCTGTTCTTCATTGTGTCGATGATTATGGCCGTGGCTGTGCTGGTTCTGTACCTGACCATCAAGGAGCCCAAGCTCGAGGAGGAGAACCAGAAGCTGGAGGCCGCGCACCCCGAATGGAATCTTGCCACCGATGACGGCGCCGGGCACGAGGTTCTGCCCGCGCCGGTCAAGCGCAGCCTTATCTTCCTGCTGCTCTCGATTTCGCTGTGGTACATCGGCTATAACGGCGTCACCACGTGGTTTACCAAGTATGTAGAGGCCGTTATGGGCGAAGGTCTGGGCGGTGCGTCCACCTGCCTGCTGGTGGCCACCGCGGGCGCTATCGTATCGTACATTCCCATCGGCGCACTGGCGGCAAAAATCGGCCGCAAGCGCACGATTCAGTGCGGCATTGTGCTGCTGGCCACCTGCTTTATGCTGGGCTATCTGCTGACCACCCTGTACACCTCCATCCAGCCCATTATGTATGTGGTGTTCGCGCTGGTGGGTCTGGCGTGGGCTGCCATCAACGTCAACTCCCTGCCGATGGTGGTGGAGATGTGCCGCGGCAGTGATACCGGCAAGTTTACCGGCTACTATTACACCTTCTCGATGGCCGCGCAGGTGGTCACGCCCATCGTGGCGGGCACCCTGATCCGGGCCATTGATTACCGGATTCTCTTCCCCTACGCCGCCCTGTTTGTAGCCCTGAGCTTTGTGACCATGTGCTTTGTCCGCCACGGTGACGCCAAGGCCGAGGCCAAAAAGGGGCTTGCTGCGTTTGAGGATATGGACACCTGACGGAGCTTCCGCGGTGTATTTGCCATTGTGCTGTAGGCGTCGTGCACGCCTGGCCCGGCTGTTTCCCATAAGCGGGAGTTTCCGGGCAGCTTTCCCGGGCGAAGCAGAGCCCCGCCCCTACTGCGCAATGATTTTGGGTTATGCGTAGGGCGGAAGCAATCTATCGTCCCTAAAAATTCAAAAGAGCATGAGCCATACAGCCCATGCTCTTTTTTATTGGGTGCAATCAGCACCACGCAAAATTTTCTTTTCCGGCGGCAAGCTCAAAGTGGTACTTCACAATACCAAGGTCGATTTTGGTGCCCTCGCGCCGCATTTTGACAATGCCCGCAGTATTTTCTTGCAGGCGGCAAATTCCTCTGCCAGCGTCTGTATCTCCTGCATACCCTGCCCTCCGTTTCGTTCAGCCGTTTGAACCATTATACCATATCCAAAACGGAAAAGCGCAATGGGAAAGAAAATCCAGACCATTCACAGGGTTGGCGGCACGCCGGTCAGGCTTCCTCCTCGGGGCGGGGCCATACGGCAGCCCAGTCGGTAAAGCTGACGGTGCAATCACCGTGCACATACAGGCCGACCATGGCGCCGGTGAACCGCTTGCCGCACTTCAGCCCCTCGCTGGTAAGGTAGGGCGGCTCGGGAATCGTCCAGAGCGTCTGCCACGCGCCACCGTTTTCCACGGCAAAGCTGCGTGTGCCCTGCCCTGCCGTAATGCGCAGCCGGATTTTTTCCGCGGCGGGCAGTGGTGCAATCTTGGACGAGATCACTTCATACCCGGCGTATTCCTCCAGCAGTAACCCTCCGGGGCCAACACCAAATTTTAGGTAGCTGTGCTCATCGTAGTAGCAGGTCAGCCCGGCGGTTGTGCCCGACTGCGCCGCCAGCAGCGGCCCGGTGCAAAGCTCCGCTTCCACCGTGAAGTCCGTTTCCTGCTGGCGCACCAGCAAAAGGCCCTGCTGGTGCATATCGCACAGGTCGCGCCCATTGCCGGTCAGTTGCAGGGTCTTTCCCGCCACAGCCGCACCGGCGTTCTCCGGCGCACGTTGGGTAAGCCACTCCTGTCGCTTCCAGTCCAGAAGCGCGGCCGGGGCGGCTTCCTCACAGTGGGCGGGCAGCGGCATAGCCAGCACCGTCTGTGGGCGGCGGGTCTTGGCAATCGGCCAGCCGTCCGGCGTCCACGTCACTTCCACAATCGCGGTTTCGCGGCCCATCGGGGCGGTGCCGTTCGGTCTGCGCCGCAGGCAGAGGTGGCAGAGGTACCACCGGCCGTCCGCCGTTTCCAGCAGCTTACCGTGGCCGCAGTTCTGCAGATAGCCGCCCGCATCATCCTGCCGCAGAATCGGGTTGTAGGGGCAGCTCTCATAGGGGCCCCAGATGTTTTTGCTGCGCGCCGCCGAGATACGGTGCCCCGAGCCGGTGCCGCCCTCAGCAGCCAGCAGATAATAATAGCCGTCGCGCTTCATCAGCTGGGGGCCTTCGGTCTTGATCTTCCAGCTGCCGCCCCAAATCAGCTTTGCAGGGCCCTTGGCCGCCCGGCAGTCAGCGGTCAGCTCAACCATACGCACCTCGCGGTTGAACAGCATATAGTGCCGCCCATCGTCATCGTGGAAGAGCGATGGGTCGATGCCGTCCTCGTGAATCCATGCGGGCTCGCCGTAAGGCCCTTCCGGCTTTTCCGCGGAAACCACCATCTGGCAGCGCGGCTCTGCGCCGCCCTCGTTGCCGCGCAGGGTTGCCGTGATGTAATATCGTTTTGTCGATTCATCGTAGGAAATATCCGGCGCCCAGTAGCCGCGCCCGCCCTCGGATTCGGCAATCTGCGCCCATTCCGGATTGGTGATGGCATACCCCACCGTGGTCCAGTGGACCAAATCCCTTGATTTTGCAATCGGCAGGCAGGGGAAGAAGCTGAACGAGGAGTTGACCATATAGTAGTCATCCCCCACCCGCAGCCACGAGGGATCCGGGTAGAAGCCGCGCCGCACCGGATTGTGGAAGCAGTTATCCGCCAGCACGCCCGCCCGTTTTTCCAGATAGGCGGCCACCGCCGTGCAGCCGCTGTGCAGGGCAGCGTCCAGCGGCGTCACGCCCGACAGGTTGGCCTCCAGCGGGTCCAGAGCCAGATACTCGGTCAGGTAGGCCGTTTTTTCCACACTGTCGGAGCGTGCGGCATAGTGTAGCAGGGTGTTGCCCTGCGCGTCGCGCTCCATAAAATTCTGGCACTCATATTCCACCATATGCTGCAGCTCGGGCAGGCTTGCGGACTGCGCCGCCTCAAAAATCGTCACGCTGTAACCCTCCTTGTGTAATTGCCGTAATCCAAAAAAGACGCAGCAGATAAAAGCCATATCTGCTGCGCCTGAATTTTTACTTGTTGCCGCGCTCAATCCCCGCCTCTTCAAAAGCGGAGCGCAGAATACCCTTCTTGTCTACATACAGGGCCTCGGTCGGGCAGACCTGGAAGCAGTAGCCGCAGCCAATGCACTTATCGGTCTTGTACGCCTTGCGGTCCTTGATTTCAATGCCCTGGTGCCAGCAGACATCCTCGCAGCGGCCGCAGCCAATGCACTTGGCGCGGTCGGCGTCGGCGGTCTGGTAGGCATCGGCCAGCTTATTCTGGCGCTTCTTGGTGAAGTCGGCGTCCATCTGGAACAGCTTCAGGCTGTCGCCCACCAGAGAATCCATATCGGCGTAGCCGTTCTCGTCCATCCAGCGGTTCAGGTCATTGATGAGCTTCTTGCAGGCCATCGTGCCGCCCGCGCAGGCCAATGCGCCCAGCTGCACCATTTCAGAACCAGCCATCAGGATACGGGCCGCGTTCTCGAAGTTAAAGACACCGCCGCCGCCGTACAGGGGGATTTTCACACCGGCGGTGCGGGCCTCGGCGATGGAGTAGCAGACCAGCGGGGTAGCCTGCGTGCCGCCGTAGCCAGCGCCGGGGCGGGCCTCGGTGCCGCGCCAGTCAAGGTCCATGTAGTAGCCCTTCCAGCGGGCGGTCGGGCCTGCAGCGGCAGCACCGGCAGCCTCGGCAATGCGCATAGAGGTCAGCGCATCGGTGGACTCAATCGCGAGCTTGGCCATAATGGGCATATTGGGGACGGTCTTTTTCATCAGCTCAATGGAGTGGCGCAGCAGCTGATGGTAGGCGAAGGTGCGGTCCTTGGCCACAGCCACGCCGGGGGTGTTGAAATGCAGCTCAATGGCATCGGCACCAGCCAGAGCCAGTTCCTCGGCCTGATGGGCCCAGCTCTTTTCCCAGTCGCCGCCCTTGACAATATCGCTGTAGTGGCCGACAGAGACCCACAGCTTGATGTCGGAGTCCATCTCCTTCTTGATTTTGTGGACCTCCTCGCAGTATTTCTCCAGCGTGTCCACGGAATCGGGAATCTGACGGCCCACGGCGTGGCTGTGAATGGCCATCTCGCCACCGAACATCGCCTTGGAGTCGGGGCCGATGAAGCTGCCGCCGCCGGAGCCGTGGCCGTAGTTGCGCAGCACGATGGCGCCGGGGCGCATCTTGGCGCTCTTCAGCACGTTGGCCGCGCCCTGCGTTGCCGGGCTGGAAGCCACCACAAAGGGGTTAATCATATCAAACTTTTTTACATATAAGTCTGCCATTTGCGTTTTCTCCTTATTTTTGAATCATATCGGTGCTTTGCAGAAGCGCCTTCCAGTCGGCTGCATCCGCAAGAAATTGCTCCATCGTGTTGTTCAGCACAAATTCCAACAGGCCATAGCGCGTTTCCGCCGGGTCTACGTGGGCAAGGTACTGCCGCCATTCGTCCAGTCCTTCGGCAAAGGGGCGGCGCTTGCCCTCCAGCCAGTAATAGACGTGTAGATTCAGCAGCCGCCCGCGGCGCTCCAGCATATCCAGCCCGGCGCAGCGCTCAGTCATATTCAGCGCCACCGTGGGCTGCCACAGGCAGTAGAGGTTTTCTGCCGCAGCCTCGTCCAGAAAATCCTGCGCGGACTCGTTCGTGTCTGTCACGGTGTTTTTGTGCCATTCCAGTGCAATTTTTATGCCGTTTTCAGCCGCCATTGCGCTGATGGTCCTTGCCTCGGCCGCCAATGCCTTGCGCGTTTCGGCGTCCAGCTCGGCGCTGGCCGTGCCGCCGCCCCAGATGCGAATCAGTGGGGCGTGCAGAGCCGCCGCGTTCTGCAGCGTCGGCAGAAAGTCCTTCTCCGGGCTTGCGTTTTCGCCCAGCCGGTAGTAGGAGCCGTAGGCTGCCACCTCTGCCCCCTGCGCCAGCGTGCGTTCCCGCAGCTCGGCGGCAAGGTGGGTATCGCCAGCCGGGATGTGCCAGTTTTCCGACCATTCCACGGCGTGCAGGTCTGCCTTTTGCAGTGCGTCCAGCACATAGTCCGGGGACTCCGTTTTGAAGGTTGCCGATACCAGTCCCGGTATAATCATTGCCGCATCAGCCTCCCCTTCTGTTACAGTGCCAGCACCTGCTGCCAGATGGCGTCCTCAACCGGGATGCCGTTCTCCATATTGTCCTTGCGGACCTCGGCCATATGCTCACCGGGGAAGTGCACCGGGCGGCCTTCCTCCACCGGGGTGGAGGTCTCCATATCGCGCAGGGTGGCCTCAATGTTGGCGGCAATGTCGTCCTTGTCGGGCAGGGCGTCCAGATTGATGCAGATGAACACCTGGCTCAGCTCGGTTTCCAGCGGCAGCTCGCCGACCTGCCGTGTGGTGCGCCCGCCCGCCAGTGCGCTGGCAATCAAATCCAGTGCCAGACTCAGGCCGGAGCCCTTCCAGTAGCCGATGGGGTAGCTCTGGTGCGTTTCCAGAATCTCGGCGGCATTCTTGGTGGGCTGCTGGTCCTTGTTCAGACCGCCCTCCACCGGCAGCTCTCGGCCGCTGCGCTTGTAGGCTTCCAGCTTGCCGTAGGAGAACATCGACATAGCCACGTCCACCAGCACCGGGGTATCCCCGTGGGGGATGGCCAGCGTGATGGGGTTATTGCCCAGCCGGGCATCCCGGCCGCCCCACGGCGGCATATTGGGGCAGGTGTTGGTCCAGAAAATGCCGATACAGTTTTCCTCGACCGCCATCAGGCCATAGTTGCCGGGACGCATCCAGTGGTTGGTGTCAGACAGCGCCACGCAGCCGATGGTGTGCTGCTTGGCCAGCGCAATCGCACGCTTGGTGCAGGCGTAGGCGTTCAGGTTGCCCGGGCCGTGCTGGCCGTCATAGCGCTCAAACGCACCGAAGCTCTCCTTCAGAACCGGCTCGGCGTTGATGTCCACAATGCCGTCCCCAATGCTCTTGATAAACTTGGGGAAGCGGTTCAGTCCGTGCGTGTAGACGCCATCGCGGCTGGCATCGGCATACAGCTTGGCGGAAATCTCCGCCTTCTCCTGCGTAAAGCCTTTTTTAAGCAGCACACGCACAAACTCGTCATACATTTCTTTATAAGGTACGCGCATGATGTGATTCTCCTTTTATCAGCCCTTGATGGCGCCAATCATAACGCCCTTGACAAAGTACTTCTGGACAAACGGATAGATGCAGAGGATGGGCAGCGTGGCCACCACAACGGTTGCATACTGGATGGTTTCGCCAATCAGGTAGTCCGCACCGGCCGTCATATCGGCGGTATCGTTCTGGATCAGAATCTGGCGCAGAATCAGCTGCAGGGGGTACTGCGTTTTATCGCGCAGGAACAGCATGGCGTTGAACCAGGAGTTCCAGTGGCTGACGGCGTAGTACAGCGTGATGACGGCGACCGTGGGCTTGACCAGCGGGGCCATAATCTTCCACAGAATCGTCCATGCGTTGGCGCCGTCCAGCTTGGCGGATTCCTCCAGAGAGTCCGGCACACCGGCAAACGCCGTGCGCATGATAATCAGGTTGTAGGTGTCCACCAGCGAGGGCAGAATCAGCGCCCAGCGGGAACCGTAGAGCCCAACGCCCTTGACAACCAGATACAGCGGAATCATACCGCCGCTGAAATACATCGTGAAAACCAGCAGCTTCATAATCGTGGGGCCCGCCGCCACGCGCTTGCGGGACAGGCAGTAGGCCGCGACCATTGAGAGCAGAACATTCAGCAGTGTGCCGACAATGACAACAAACAGGGTGTTGGCGTAGCCGGTCCAGAGGAAGGTGTTCTTGAACACGGCCTGATAGGACGCCACGGAGAAGCCCTCCGGCCAGAGCAGGATACCCTTGTGCGCCACAAACAGCGCGGGGTTGCTGAAGGAGGCCGCCACAATGTGAATCAGCGGAATCAGCACGCAGGCCAGCAGCAGGCAGATCATCAGGACATCGACAACATCAAACAGGCGGCTGCCGAAGGATTCTTTAATTTTGGTGCCCTGCGGGGCACGCTCGGTTTTTGTGTTTGCCATAACCGTTTTCCTCCTTTACCAAAGACCGCTGCCGTTGACCTTCTGGCTGATTTTGTTGGTAATCATAACCAGAGCAAAGCTGACGATGCAGTTGAACATACCAACGGCCGTGCTGTAGCTGAACTGTGCATCAAGCAGGCCCTTGCGGTAAACGTAGGTGTTGATGACGTCCGCCGTGCTGTAGATGGCGGGGTTGTACAGCAGCATAACGCGCTCATAGCCGACGTTGAAGATTTTGCCCATCTTCAGAATCAGCATAATGATAATCGTGGGGGCAATACCCGGCAGGGTGACGTGCAGGCACTGCTGCCAGCGGTTGGCACCGTCCACCTTGGCGGCGTCATACAGCTCCTGGTCAATGCCGGACAGTGCTGACAGATAGATGATGGAGTTCCAGCCCAGTGTCTGCCACAGCTCTGTCAGGATGTAAATCAGCAGGAAGTTGTCGGGGTTATTCAGCAGCGCCTGCTCCTTGATGCCGAACAGGTTGTGCAGAATCTCGGTAATGGCACCGGTGGAGCTTGTCAGCGTAAGGACGATGCCGCAGATAACCACGGTCGAGATGAAGTGCGGCACATACAGAAGCGTCTGCGCTGTCTTGGAGAATTTCTTGCTTTTCAGCTCGTTAATCAACAGGGCCAGAATGACCGGCAGCGGGAAGGTCATCAGATCCACCACTGCAATGCGGATGGTGTTGATCAACAGACGGCCGAAGTAGTAGTCCGAGAAGAAGGACTTGAACCATTTCAGGCCCACAAATTTACTGCCAAAAATGCCGCGTGCGGGCTTGTAGTCAATGAACGAGATGTACAGACCAAACATCGGGCCGAACTTGAACACCGCGTAGTAGACCAGCACCGGAATCAGCATGGCATAAATCAGGCCGTTGCGCTGCAAATCTTTTTTGATGCGGTAGCTGAGGGGCACATGCTCGGAATTGAGTGTCAGCGGCTTTTTTGCCTCGGCCGCGGCGGCTTTGCTCTTAGCGCTCATAGTGGATTCTCCTTTTACTCAAGGCTGATAACCGAATGGGTTTTTGCAGAGGTATATACCGCGTGGAGAAGCTGTACGCTGACGATGGCTTCCTCGCCGCTGATGGGGAAGCGCTCCCCACTCGCCAGCTTGTTGTAGTAGTCCTCTATCAGGAAGCCGTGGCCGCTGCCCCAGTAGTCCTTGCCGAACACCGTGCCGGAGGAAAAGTCCTTCGTCTCGGTTTTGCCGTCCAGCTCGGTGGTGACAAGATTGCCCACCATGCGGATGCTGCCGTTCTCGCAGACGATTTCCAGCTCAACCGGGGCATTTTTTACATAACAGTTGGTGCAGTAAAAGGTAAAGCGCTCCCCATCCGGGCCGGTCATAAAGACATCGCAGGTGTCCTCGGTCTCGATAACGCCCTTCAGCCGCTTGGTGGAGCAGCTTGCCTCCACCGTGCGGATGGGAACCGTGAGCCACTGCATCAGGTCAAAGGTGTGGATGGCCTGGTTTTCCAGTGCGCTGCCGCCCTCCTTGTCAAGGGTGCCGCGCCAGTCGGAGCCGGTGTAGTATTCCGGGTTGCGGTTCCAGAACACTGCGCCCCGCGCTCCCAGCACCTTGCCCATTTTTCCGCTGTCCATCAGGGTGCGCATATACTTGGATGCATCGTTGTAGCGGTTCTGGAAGCAGATGCCCAACACCGTACCAGTGCGGTCGCGCACCTCAATCATCTTCTGTGCATCCTCGGGGCTCAGGGCCATCGGCTTCTCGCACAGGACGTGCTTGCCGTGTTCCATCGCCTCCATCGCAACCTGCGCGTGCAGGTAATGCGGCAGGCAGATATGCACCACATCCACCTCGGGGTTTTCCAGCACCTTGTGGTAGTCGGTTTCGATGGCCGGAATCCCATAAGTTTCGGCGGCGGCGCGGGCACGCTCCGGCTTGCAGTCGCACGCGACGATGCACTCGGCGTTCTGTACGTTTTTCAGCGCCTTGAAATGGTTTTTAGAAATCATGCCACAGCCAATGACTGCTGTTTTAAATGTTTTCATGGCTCGTTTCTTCCTTATTGCTGTGCAGCTCCCGGTATTGACTGGGGGTTACACCTTCGTATTGCTTGAAGATTCTCAAAAAGCTGCGCAGGCTGCCAAAGCCGCAGGAAACGGCAATGCTTTCGAGTTTTTCGTCCTGCATCAGCTTTTCCTTGACGTGCTGCAGGCGCACGGTGTGGATATACTGGGTCAGGTTTTCACCGCTCATCTCCTTGAAATAGCGGGAGATGAAGGTGGCCGGGCGCTCAAAGCGCTCCGAAATGGCATTGACATTCAGCCCTGCATCAGCGTAGTTTTCCTCGATGTAGGCGCGTATCTGCAGATACAGTCGGCCCTTCTCCTCCTCCTGCGCCTCCTGCATGGTGGCGCGGGAGAGGCGGCAGACCGCACCGGCCAGATTGCACAGCTCCTGTTCAATCTGCTCAACGTTTTCCTGCCGGGCCGCTGCCATCACGCGGTTCTGACATTCGGCAATCTCCGGCTTATCGGCCTGCTGGCCGTCCGCACGGACAATGGCCGACAGAATCTTACCGGCCAGAAACTGCATAGCCTCCGGGCTCAGGTAGCTTTCGCGGTTCAGCGCCATCAGGGCGTGAATCTGCTCGCAGGCGGCGGTCTCATCGGCGCTGCGCACGGCCAGATTCAACTTGTTTTCGGCCTCCACCGGGTACTGCACCGTTGTGTTGCCGGGCGTCAGCTTCAGCTCACTGTACTGGATGGTTTTGGTGTCCTGCGTGCGCTTCTGGTACTGGAACACCCGGCAGAGCTCACGGTAGGCCTTGTACACGCCGTCAATGCCGGTGTGCGGGCTGCTGACCGCAATGTCATAGCCAAAGTCAAAATGCTGTTCCAGAAAGCTGCGGCAGTATTCGTAGCTCCAAACGATACCCTCCAGCGGGTCGGCGTTCTCGGCGTTGGACCACACCAGATAAATCTGCATACCGCCCTCGCGGAAACAGAGGTTTTCCAGCGCGCAGTTCTGCAGATTTTCCCGCGTTACGTTCTGCAGGATAAACCACTGCATCTCGTAGATTTTGTCGGGGTCCTTCTCGTCCGTCAGCTCCTGCTTTTCCAGCCGGTAGGCCAGCAGATAGAACTCCTTCACCGTGTGAATCGGGAAGCCGTTGGCCTCCAACGTACTCTCCTGCAGCTCTGCCGAGGCTGTGCTGCTCGTCACCATTGTGTGGAACAGCTCGCGCAGAATCGCACTGCGTTGCTGCTCAATCATATCGGTGTTTTCCACATTGGCCTGCACCAGCTTCTGCACGCTGCGGTCAATGTAGGCGTAGGCATCGCTGACGTTTTCCGCCGGGGTGTCGGCGTCATCATGCGGCAGCACCCGCACGATGTTGCGCAACCGGGTATAGCGCCGGATGGCGCTGTTGTAAATGACAATCACCGTAAGGGCCAGATAGAGCAGCACCACCGCCGCCAGCACCCGTTGCATATCAATGATTTCAGAGGCGAAGGCCTGCTCCTTCAGGACAACGGCTATGTCCCAGTTCTCGAAATCGGAGGAAATCACCGAGATATACTCGCCGTCCTGCGTGGTGTGCGCGGCCTTGTCGAATTTGCGGCTGCCGTTCTGGCCAATCAGGCTCAGAATGGCATCTGTCGTGCTCTCCGGCAGCTCCCGGTTGGAAATCAGCTGATGGGTATTGCGGTCCATAATGCAGAGGGTATCCTTGTTCAGCCAGTCGGAGGCCTTGAACAAATCCTCCAAGTCCACCAGCATCACCGCGTTGACCTTGGGCAGGTCGCGGCTGGTGATGTTCAGTGGGCGAACCAGCACCAGATAGTTTTTCTCAGTTCCCTCCTGCACGGTCGGGCGGAACACCCGCGTTGTGACGAACTCCTGACTGAGGATGCTCATCCATTCCTCATAGCTGATGCCGTAGGTGTCCAGACACAAATCATAGAAGCTGCGGCTCTGGCCGTATTTGGTGTTGGACACCACGGCATCCGACTGTGGGAAATAGAGGAAGTAGGCATCCCCGATGCCGTAGTTGATGACATCCGCCGAAATCTTGCGCGTGAGCAGGTAGTAGTCATACCGGGGAATATCGTCATAGCTCTTTGCCGCCTGCACTTCGTTGATGGCAACGCTGACACTCTCCACCGAGGTAATGTTGCGCAGCAGCCGCACCTTCTGATCCAGCCAGACACGTGTCATATCCAGCTGAATCCCGTTGGTGTACTCAAGGTTATCCCGCAGCACATCCATGTACCGATAGCCGGACGCCACCATCAGCAACAGGGCAATCAGGGAAATCACAAGGTAGGACAGGCTCCAGCGCAGGAACATCCTGCTGGGGACCCACTTTTTCTTTTCAGGCACATTCAACTCCGGCACGCTGCAATACTCCGTTTCTTCGGCTTACTTACTCCGTCACCGGCTTCTTGCAGTGCTCCTGCAGCTTGGTCAGGAACAAATCGCCGTCCACCGGAAGGTCAACCCATTCGCCGTTCAGCCAGCTGGACAGGTGAATGGCGTTGGAAATCTGCAGCCCGCGGATACCCTCGGCACCGGGGGCAATCGGCTTGGCACCCTTGAGGATGCAGTCGCAGAAGTTGTTGATGATTCCGGGGTGAGAGGTGTAGGTGCCCTTGATGGGGATTTTGCACTCCCACACCTCCGGCTTGCCAAGGCCGCCCTTGTAGGTGGCGTTGAACTCCGGCTCCGGGGTTCTGAGACGGTAGAAGGTAAGCTCGTTATTCTCTACCACAATTTTACCATTCGTCCCATCAATTTCCAACCGATTCGTTCCGGGGGCATCGCCCACGGTGGTGATGTAGCAGCCGGTTGCGCCGTTCTCATACTCAACCAGCGCATACAGGTCATCCTCGACCTCAATCTTTCTGTGCTTGCCGTAGTAAACCTCGGACTTTACCCGCTTGGGCATACCGCACATCCACTGCCACAAATCCAGGTTGTGGGGGTTTTGGTTCAGCAGCACACCGCCGCCCTCGCCGTCCCAGGTGGCACGCCAGCCGCCCTGGTCATAGTAGCTCTGGGAGCGGTACCAGTCTGTGATAATCCAGATAACCCGCTTCATCTCGCCCAGATCGCCGCTGTCAATCAGGTCCTTGACCTTTTTATACAGCGGGTTGGTGCGCTGGTTGAAGTCCATGCAGTAGACCAGCTCGGGGTGCTTGGCTGCCACGGCGTTCATCCGCTCGACCTGCTTGGTGTAGACACCGGCGGGCTTTTCCACAATGACGTGCAGCCCGGTTTCCATCGCCTCAATCGCCATGGAGGGGTGCAGGTAGTGCGGCACGGCCACAATGACCGCCTCACATACGCCGGAGTGGATCAGCTCCGATGCATCGGTAAAGGTGCGGATGTTCTCGCCGTTGGTCTTTTTTGCCAGCTCCAGGCGGGCGGGGTCAATGTCGCATACCGCCGTCAAATCGACCTGCGGGCACTTGCCGTCCCGGATGGCGCGGCCGTGCTGGCTGCCGATGTGGCCGTAGCCGATGATGCCCAACTTTACTTTATTAGCCATTGTCTGCCTCCAACTGCTTCATATACGCAAGGGCTGCCTTGCCGTCCTGCGCAATGTTTTCTGTTTTGCCCTCAATGCTCATGCGGGCGTTGTAGCCTGCTGCCCGCAGGGCCGCGAACAGTGCGCCGTAGCTTTCCCCATCACCGGGCAGCGGGTAGCGCCGGCCGTTGCCGGAGGCAATGTGGATGTGGTCAAGGTCTTTAATCACGGCAATGCTGTTCACATCGTCGGCGTTGGCGCAGATGTGGAAATAATCCGCCAGCAGGCCGACATTTTCATTGGCCACATCCTGCTGCAGCACAGCGCCCTCGGCCACGGTGCAAATCATATTGGTTTCCTTGCGGCTCAGCGGCTCAATCACAACCTTGATGCCGTACTTTCCGGCAATCTCGCCGGTCAGGCGGCAGACCTCCACCAGCCGCTTGTAGGCGTCCAGAAATTTGACATCCAGCGGGCAGGTGCGGCATTTGCCGCTGCCAAACACCACAATCTTACCGTTCAAGTCGGCAATCATGGCCATGGCCTTTTCCAGATAGGCGGTCAGCTCCTCGCGGGTGGTGGAGCCGTCCACCAGATTCATCGTCTTGGGGAACAGGATGTTGAAACATTCCGCCTGCAGGCCGCTTTCGGTCAGCGCCTTCTTTCCGGCGGCGTAGGCTTCGGGATCCAGCCCCAGCGTTTTTGTCACTGAGAGCTCGATGTAGTCATAGCCCAGCTCCCGGACCAGCCCGGCATTTTCAATGCCGGTGCAGATACCGTATCTCATATGCGCACCTCCTCAGTGCAGCTCGACGCCGTTTTCCGTCAGCGTCAGCACCTTGCCATCCGCCAGCGTAACCTCGGCGGCATCGCCCTTGATGGCGGCCTGCGCCTTGGTGCCCGCCGGGGCCAGCACCGTGACAAAGTGGATGGGCGCCTTGCCCGCGTGCTTGGCAATCAGCTGCGGGATGGGCTTGCGCCACGCGTAGCCGTAGCTGATCCAGCCGCCGATGGGCTCCTCGCTGCCCTCAAGGATCTCAAAGTCGAGGGGCTTGTCAGCCTGCACGGTCACGGTGTAGGGGCGGCCCTTCTGCGAAGTGTAGGCGAAGCTCTCGCCATCCTGCTCAAGGTGGCCGAACGCGAAGTTGTAATACAGCCGGATGTCATGCTCGCTGTGGCAGATGCCGGTCACGCGGTCCTCAATCACGAAGATGTCCCCGGCCAAGCGCACCACGCGGCGGCGGTGGAACATCGGGTCATCCATAAAATCGTAGCCGTTGTGGGAAATGTCAATCAGCTGATAGTTCTCGTTTTCCTCAAAGGCGTGCAGATAGGTGCGCACGCCACGGGTGCGGGTCACGCCGGGCACGGTGCCCATCTCGTGGTCATCCACATACAGGGTGTTGTGTGCCTTGGCGGACAGGAAGTAGTGCCGCCAGTCCTTCCAGCAGGAGCTGTTGTAGATGTAGCGGCCGGAGTCAGTCAGGATGTCCTCGCCCTGAATGTGCACCTCGACATGGCCGGTGTCATTGTGGGAGTGGGAGCTGACCTCGCCGCGCTCGAGCTGGATGCCGTGTACGTGGAAGTAGCTGTCCTCCGGGCCCCAGCCGGTGCGCATCACGTAGATGCCGGCGGGAATGTACTTGTAGTTGCGCTGCGTGGGAGGTGTGCCCTCCTTGCCCGCGGTGGCCATAAAGTGGAAGTCCTCGCGGCCTGTTTCCTCATACCATGTGCGGAAGTAAGCGCGCATCTCGTTGAGGTCATAGGGGTCAAAGGTCAGGTTCATGCCCTCATACAGCGAGGTATCGCACCGGCGGGTGGTCAGATCGTCGCGGTCGGCATCGCCAATCATCGGGGTGGACAAATCCGGCTTGACAAGGCTCATAATGAACTGTGCGGATTTTTCCAGCGTCGGCTCCATATAGGGCGGCACCGGGATGTTGTTCAGCTTGCACAGGCGGTAGCACTGGAAGTAGACGCCCGCCGCCACCATGTGGTAGATGGGGGTGCGCTCCATATGGATGCCGTCATTGTCGAAGGAATACTTGACCTCCTGCATGACGCGGCGGTAGCCGGTCATGAACCAGTCGGACTTGATTTCCGGGAAGAGGATGCCACATTCCAGCAACGTGCCGGATTCCATCGTGAGCCAGTTGGAGGATTTCTTGTGGTTGCTGTAGTGGGTCATCAGGAAATCCGCATGGTCACACAGCAGCGAAAGGAAGGTCACCCACCCCTCGCGGTCCCATGCCGGCGAAGAGCGGAACGCCTCCATGCAGGGCAGCCAGACCGTGTAAATACGCATGGCCGTCTCAATCGTGCGCCAGGAGTGGCCGGGGAACTTGTACTTGGCGGCGGCGTCCTCCTCATTCTCCATGAAGGGGCCCACCGGCCACGCCTTGCCCCACTCGGTCATCTCATGCAGGAACTCCCGCGTGTACTTTTCGTCCTTGGTCAGCGCATAGGCGCGGGCCAGCGGCTGCCAGTAAATATGGCGGTAGAGCGACCATGTCCACTCGTTGTCATGGGAGGTATGCTCTGTCGGGTTGAAGAACCAGTCAATCTCGCCGTCAAACTTGTGGCCGTAGATATAGTGGTCCAGCGTCTCCTGCGCGTCCTCCAACAGGCCGTCCACCTTGCAGGCTTCCAGCTCCTTAGCGGTAAACAGGTACTTTGGGCTGGTTCTGGTGCGGAAATGCGCAATCACCGCATCCATCGCGCCCTCGGCGTCTCCGTTTTCATACAGGGTTTTGGCCTGCTCCAATCCCGGGTAATCGTAGTTGATTCGCGCAAGCAAATCTTCCATTCTGCTCATTGTATTATCTGCACCCCATCTTCTTAAAGAAATGGCATCCGAAAGTGATGCCTTCCGAATGCCATTTGTTGCTATGATTTATGCGTTACTGCATTGGGAATCAGTTGGCCATGTAAGTGTCATAGGCTTCCTGCATCATCTGGATAGCTTCCTCGATGCCGGCATCCTTCAGCTTCTGCTGGTAGGAATCCCACTCGCTCATCGGGGTGGTGCCGCAGATGAAGCTGGCTTCCATCTCATCAGACAGCGTCTTGACCTGGCTCATAATTTCGGAATAGCGGTCCTGGTTTTCCTCGGAAACGGACGTCGGCGGGAACATATGCTCGCCCATATCGGTCTTCATGGAAAGCTCAAGAGCCTTCTTCTGGTTGTCCTGTGCGTAGTACTGCTCAATGTAGTCCTCGCTCTGGATGCCTGCGCCGGAGGTGGAGGTTCTGGTGTAAGCAGCCAGTGCCTGTGCCTGGCTCCAGCCATCGGGGTTGTTCATGATGACGTCGGTGTAAACGGGCTTGCCATCGACCATCTCATAGCTTTCGCCCTCGATACCGAAGTTGTAGCAAATCTGGCCTTCCTCACTGTACAGCCAGTCGAGCAGCCAGACAGCAGCTTCGACGTTCTTGCACTGGGAGGAGATAGCGGCGGAAGCACCGGACTGGTCATAGATGTTGTTCATCTTGGAGAACTTGGCGTTCTGACCCTTGGTGGAGGTGACAGGCGCAGCAGCCTGAATGTACTCTTCCTTGAAGTTGGGGTCGGCCTCCATCATAGCCTTGGTGTAGTTGCCGAGGCCCTGGCCGAACGGAGCGTAGCCCAGGATGCAGTTGCCTGCAACGAAGTCGGTCTGGGTGGATTTCTTGTCGGCCTGCATCCAGTCATTGTCCAGCAGGCCCTCGCTGTACCAGTCGGCCAGCTTCTGGATGAAGTCCTTGCGGCTGTCCTCAATCAGGCCGTTCTTTACAACGCCGTCCTCGACGTAGAAGCTGCCCCAGTTGTCATAGGCGGCGCTCCAAACGTCCTTGACCCACTCTTTACGGGTGGTAAACGGCTTGCTGAAGCCTGCAGCCTTGGCGGCGCGCAGGACCTCTTCCCACTCGTCCATCGTCTCGGGAACCTCATCGAAGCCGAGCTCTGCGAGCTTGTCAGCGCGATAGGTGAAGCCGGAGGAAAACTCCGTCTTGTTGGGGGATTCCAGACCGCGCAGGCAGGGGAAGCAATAATAGTTGCCGGCGGAGTCCTTAATCATCTTGCCAACCTCGGGGTGTGCGTCAATCACGGCGCTGAGGTTGGGGGCGCCCTTCATATAATCATCCAGCGAGATGATAACGCCATCGTTGACGGCAGCGCCAGCGCCGCCGGAGTAGGTCGTCCAGGTGTACTCAATGATGTCGGGGAACTCACCGGAGGCCAGCATAACGGCAAATTCCTCTGCCTCGGAGCCCTGCGTGGGATGCTGGAACTCAATCGTGATACCGGTGCGCTCCTGCACATACTTGGCCCACGGCGTCTCGCCGAGGTTGGAGAAGTTGTCGGAAACGTTGCCGTTCAGGGTGGTGTACCAAGTCAGCGTCGTGCCCGCATAGGGCTTGTCGTTGTCGGTCGTGGCGTTTTCCTCGGCAGTGGCGGCAGAGGACGCCTCAGTGGAGGCTGCCGTGGATTCTGCCGTAGAGGAAGCAGAACCGCCGCAGCCGGCCAGCGTTGCGCCCACCATGGCCGCTGACATTCCCAGTGCCAGAGCGCGCTTGAGTGTGCTTTGCTTTTTCATAAGTCTTTTCTCCTTTTTTCTATTTATCCCCGGTTGGAATCTAGCTGTGAAAGCATACACCGGGTTTTGAAACAAGTAATAAAGCGGTCATGCAGCCCCTTGACTGCGTGGAAGGTATCATCATCCTCGCGGATGTCCTCCACCTCGTCCTGCGGCAGCACGGTGATGGGCAGCTTTGCGATTTTCTCCACTGCCTCCAGATGCGGAATCGCGCATTGTACCGTACACACCGGGTGTGTCCCCTGCCGCACGGCGTCAATGGCATCGTAGAACTTCTGTAAACGCTCACCCTTGGGAATCTGACCGTAGTCAATGCGGGTGCCGTCATCGCCTATATAAATGTATTCGGCCATGGGCCCCTGCCCGAAATCCTTGCCAAAATAGACGGTACCCTTTTCAAAGCGATATTCCGCCGTGGGGCCGAGCTTTTTGTCCTCTATTGCATGGGCTGTACCGTACCAGAGTGGCACACCCGAGACGGTTTTCGCCTGCACGGTGATAATATCGAAGTTTTCCACACTGCGGTTGCCCTTGTACGGCTCTGCCTGTACCTCGGCCAGCTCCGCGGCGCGTTCCATCTGGTCGCCCAGCAGGAAGGTCATAACCTGGAACTGGTGGGCGCAGGCGTTGTTGAAGGGGCTGTCATTCACGGCGCAGCCCTTCACCTCAATGCGTCCTGCCCAGCCGTTGCGGGCGTAGTATTTATCGCCGCGCCGCATCGCGTGCAGTGCCTTCATATATACCGGCTTGCCGAACCGGCCATCGAGAATATCTTTTTTAAGTGCCAGCACATCGCGGGAGTAGTTGAGCTGGTACCCGACCGAGATGAACTTGCCGGTTTCCTCTGCCAGCTGCTCCAACTTGCGTGCGCCCTCCACCGAGGTGCAGACCGGCTTTTCCGTCAACACGTTGGAGCCGTGCGTCAGGCAGGTGACAATCTGTGCATAATGCAGATGGATCGGCGTGGAGATTACTGCTAAGTCCGCGGTGTGTTCCTGATAGAACTCCTCCGGCGTCTTATAAATCGGAATGTTCTGTTCATGAATGATGAGATATAAGTCTGCCGCGTTGGGAACGACCTCGCAGATCCCCTCAATTTTAATGCCCGGAATCTCGCGCTCACTGACTTCTTTGATATAGTTGCTGCCGTATCCGCAGATACCCATCAACAAAATCTTTACAGGCTGCTCCATTGCTGCCATCCTCCATCGTGACACTGCCCATTGGCTGGGCGTTTCTCACTGCACCCTCATTGTACCGCCACATTTTTGCCGTGTAAACAGACAGCTTCTTTTCTATGTGACAATTTTTGTCACATAGAAAATTCGTTGTTGCTCCGTACCATTTTACGTGTCATTTTTTGTAACCTTTAATTTTGCTGCCATTTTCCGGGCATTTCCCCGGTTACTTTTTCTCACCGCCCGCCCGCAGTTTTGGCCGCCTCTCCCCTGCCGTTTTTCATTTTTTGACACCTTCAGCACCGCAGCAATTTTTGTCACGTGTCATTTATATTGTCATCTGCAGTATTTTTTCACGCAATTTCACACAAAAAAGCACCCTGCCCACCACAGGCAAGGTGCCGAAAGCATAAATTTAAATGTACTGCGCGGCTTCCCCGTTAATAGGGGCCGGTGTTTGGCACCGCAGAATGCTGCACAGGCCCCTTATTATTCAGGCGGCGGAGCGGTTGTTCTGCAATAGTCTGGTTGCTTTTACACAGAAAACGCTTCGCAGAATTTCTCCCGGCGCAGAAAATAACGTTCAAACATTTCGGGGCGCGGGGCAGCTTTCATCAACCGGTGCGCCAGCACGCAGGCAGCGGGCAGCATTTCATTGCCCGGTGGCAAGAGCAGTACAAAGCCGGTTGCCAGACGGTCGCAGGGCAATGCGAAGCCACTGCAGCCACAGGGGTTAGCAACTTTTACAAAAGCCTTGCTCGGTGTTCCCGCTACAATCTGCGGCGCACAGCCTGCAAACGAACGAGGGATGGTTTCATCGGCCGAAAAAACATCAATCGGGCCTTCCAGAGAAAGATACAGACGGTGCGGGTTCTCTCGTATGAGCTGCTGCAGCTGACGTGAGAGTGCCACTCTGTCATAAGGCGTATCATATTGAATTTCCTGCCAATCCCATTGAATATTTCCAGAAGGCAGTTTTTCCAGATAGGTGCGCAGTTCTGCCGTGCAATCTTCGCCGCCCGGCATAGGCATACAGCCCGGAGCAGGAATTGCCACAGATACTTTCTGCATATGATTTTCGTTTTGTATGGGTGTACCGTATAATAGCTCTGTTGCTTCCAGGACCATATCCAGCGTACAGCCTATTACACCCAATCCTGCCATAAAGGGAATGCCGTCTGTGGAGCACCCCTGACCGCCTCGCAGACCGATACCATTTCCCATAAACGCCGGCAGATTTGTTGCTAGGGCAGGAGCCAACACGCTTCCTCCGCCGTCTGTACCCAGGCACAAATCAATCGCGCCCTTCAGAATATTGACAGCACCGCCGCTGGTGGAGCCTGTCATAGGGCGGTAGGTCAACGGGTTGACCAAGTCAGTATCTACACTCCGGCCTAGGGAAGCCATTTTATCTACTGTCAGCCACAGATAATCCGGGCTCTGCCGCATACGCTCAAACAGGTGGCCGGGAATCCCATTTGTATTCTTTACACCAAAAATCCGTGCGTCATTTCTTTTTGTTTTCGCCTCGGCCTGCCAATCCGGGTTCAGTGCCACAACGCTGCGGCCCAGCTCGGCCTGTGCCAAAGCGGCCGCACGTTCTATGCGCTGCTTATCTATCGCCATTGTGTTCTCCTTCAAAAAAAGGCAGGGGTCTGCTCCCCTGCCCGGCTATACTTCTTTTTTCAGCGCAAGCCTTACCGTAGCAGCGGCAAAAAGCTCGTGCCGTTCTGCGGCGCAGGGGCGTGGAAGTAGTCTGCTGCCGTTGCGCCGACATCCGACAGCGTTGCTCTCTCACCAATACACTGCGGCTTCTTGTGTGACCCTGCAATCAGCAGCGGCACCTTTTCCCGCGTATGGTGCGGATGCCCAATCGTCGGGTCATTGCCGTGGTCGGCCATAACAACCATAATATCATCCGGCTTCAGTGCTGCACGAATCTTGCCGATTACTTCATCTGCCACCCGCAGCTTGTGTGCATACTCTGCAACGTTTTCTCCATGTCCGGCAAGATCTGTTTCCTGCACGTTCGTGCAGATAAAACAGCTTTCCGGCTTTTCTACAAGCTCCAGCGTGTGCATCAGCACATCATGGGTGTCTACCATCGGCAGGCTTACGCCATATTCGTTGGCGCAAACATCGGCCACCTTGCCGGAAAGGTAGACGGGTATTCCCATTTTTCCCAGAATATGCGGCACCTGTACCTTGGGGTCTACACCGTAGCCCATATGAATGCAATGATAATCATCGTCATATACGCCGGAAGCTGGTGCATTGACACCGATGAAATCACCATGAACCTCCACCGCATTCAGCAGATTCTGCAGATGCACGCCGCGTCCGCCGAATGTGATTACACGAGGGGTTTTGGCAATACTGCGCACAATATGCCCGATTTTGAGCTCTTCCTCAAAGGGAATATCATCAATCGCGGCCGTCACATTGAAGGCCTGACCAGGGTCGCACTCTACGTTATCTGCAACCGTGCAGGCTTCGTTGACAATAATAAAGCGCTTGCCGTCCTGCTCATAGAACCGCGTGTGGTAGCCTGCCTGCTGCAAAGCCGCATTGATATCGTCGATCTTATTCTTGATGGGCTCGCCGAAAGGAATCGCAGGTTTCGTGCCCATAATTTCCTGATGTCCGAAAAAGGTGTCGGCACCGTAGTGGGTCAGTCTCGCAGAGCCATATGTTGCCTCCGGCGCAAAGGGAAGCCCCGGGAATTCCTTACCTACCACATTTGCCAGTCCCAATGCAGCCAGATTCGGAAGCTTCAAATCCGGTGTATGCTCAAAAATATGTACACAGGTATTGGCCCCCAGATCCGCCGGGCGCACCTGCGGCACATCTGCCATTTGCCCTGCACCAAAGCCATCCAATACAATAATAATGAACTTTCCCATTTTTTGTTCCTCTTTTACTAATCCGTTGTGTAAACCATCAACGCATTTGTTGGCCTAAGGCATTCCAGATGCCAAGGCATTCCGGTTTACCGGTTGACAGGCCCTTAACCACAGCCACCTCACTGCGTGTCACAAAAATCTGTGTGCGGAAGCACAGCAGAACGCCATCCCCCACATTGCAGGGGGCCTCTAATTCAAAGTGGTAGTCAATGCTCTCATCCGTAGGCGGTACTGCTGTTACCGGCTTTGCATTTTCCAGATTTGTTCCGACCAGCGCATTTTTCATATGGCCGCGGCGGTAATGCCCACCGGCATAGCAGAAGGAAACATCGCCCAGAGTATGGCTGACCTCGCTCACATACAGATAGGCCGGCCTCTCCACCGCGTCACTGTGGGTAGCGTGGTAAGGCGTTGTACCCGTCAGGCCATGGCCTGGCTCCATATGAGTCGCCCCCGCCGCGGCAGCCAACGGTATGCTATGCACACAGCTGGCAGAAGGCATATTCAACTGCAAATTCTGGTAGCCGCGACCACGCAGATACTCTGCAGCCTTCTGCACTGTTTTCAAATTGGGGGTCGGGCAGATATCCACCTTGCCCTCATCATACAAAAAGCAAGGGAAGGAGCAGACGCCTGCAATACGCACACCCGGAATTTTCTCGATTTCGTCTGTGATTTGTGCCAGCTCTGACAGCCAAAAACCGCCGTATTGTCCCGAATACAGCATATCTCCCTGGTCTAATACACGCAGCATAATGGGTTGTACAAAGGCGTGTTTCTGCGCGCTTTCCCCAATCTGACGCACTTTATCCAGTGTATACACTGTCATTATATCAGGCCGCGCGGCCACAATCCTGTCCATAGCCGCTGTGGGAACCTGTACCAGATGGCCGACATTTCCTACAGGGATGTGATTTTCTATCATGGTAAGTGCTTCACGGTAATCCACACAGACCGCCCCTGCAAAGCCAATATCCATCAGTGCCTTGGCAACAACCGGGTTGCGCCCTATCTGTTTCAGCATAAAATACAGCCGAATACCGTACTTATCCGCTTCTGCTTTCATGGCCGCTGCATTCTGGCAAATGGTGTCCAAATCCAGCAAGTAAGTGTCTGGTAAAATCTTCCCCTGTTGCTGCCATTTCAACCCAAGCTCCGCCAAAGGACGATTTCTTTCCAGCAACGTTTGCAAAAACACAGTATCAACTCCTCTGTGGTAGAATTCCTTACACCTTAGATTATAGCACACTTTTCTCGGCAAATCAGCCGTCTGTTATGCCTCCGTGCTCTTTTTCACGGCCTCTCGCAAAATTCGCAGAATCGTTTGCGGGCCTGCACGCATCACGTTAATGCGAATCATGCGCTTTTCCCATGTGGGATCCTTAGCGCGGAAGGTACCGCTGATCCGATAAAACATCGGCACAAATTCATACCGGCTTTCACAGCCTACCGGATGTGGTGCAGCCCCCAGCGACGGTGCCGCTGCAAGGACACTTTCTGCCATATCGCAGTCGAATTCTACAATAACTGCCTTGCTTTCCGCATTGGCAACATAAGCCGCCTTCACGTGCGGAACTGCGCCCTCATTCAGCAGCTGTGCAACCTCATGGCAGGTACGCCCTGTAATAGCAAGAGCAACAGGCGCATAAATCAGTCCGCGCAGCGCGGCCATTGCCTCATGCCCCTGCACCTGACTGCCGCCGGAATACTGCATTTTGTATACTTTATCAACAAATTCCTTTTTTCCGACTACTGCGCCCACACCCTCCGGGCCCAGAATCTTGAAGCAGGAGAAGGTAGAAAGCACCGCCCCCGCCTGGCAGCCGATTTTCTTGATTTTCAGCGCCGCATAATTGTCATCTGTCACAACCGGCACACCGGGAGCAAGTTCATTGCACAGGGCAATCACCTGGCAGCTGTCATAGCTGTCATCCGGCTTCTGCCGTGCCTGCTGTACCAATACCGCATCAATTTTTCCACGGTTTTCTTCCAGTACCGCCCGCAGATTATCCAAATCGTTGAAATTTGCCGTCAGCAGCTTCAGTCCCATCGTCTGTGCCGTCACGCCTGTTGTCGGGTAAATCGGCGCATCATGGATAAGCAGCGTGCCACCCGGCTGTATGACGGCAGCCAGCGCCCAGCGCAGCGCACCTGTACCAGCACCGCGTACCAGGCAGGCAGCCTCTGCATCGAAGGTATCTGCAAATACCTGTTCAACACGCATTGTCTGCAGTGGCTTGTTCGTGCCACGCACCACACCCAGATCGCCAAGGTCCAGCACCTGATGGCCCTCAAATCGCCGTGTTGCGCTGTCCACAATTTTGAATTGGAGCTCGGTTGCTTCCTCTACGGTACGGGAATATAACGGATACGTTTTCATCCTGCGTACTCCTTACTTTTCAATATTGAAAATTCGTGCAGGGTTTGCAACCAGCAGCTTATTCAAATCGGCCTCAGTGACGCCACGATTCTTCAGCATCGGCACCACACGTCCCAGCACAGCAGTATAGCCAAATTTGCCATTGGCTGTCAGGTAAGATTTCCTGGAAATATCGTTGGAGAGCATAATGTGGTCACCCCAGCCCTCATCCAGCAGTCTGCAAAGATTATCCGCACGGATTTCATCGGCCAGATACGCAATTTTACCGCAGGTATCAAACGCAATGTTCACACCGGTTTTCAGAACCGCGCGATAATATTCCATATCGTTTGCAAGATCCAGATGGCCTAGAACGATTTTCTCAGGATTCTGCCCATTCTTTTGCAGCAATGCACTCTGCTCCAATCCCATCTTGCCCATCTGGCAGTGGGTTGTCACCGCGCAACCACAATGCGCTCCGGCCCGGGCCGCGGCGCTCAGAACCTTTGTTTCGCTCTCTGTCAAGCGGTCAGCTTCACCGGCCACCTCACCGATAACACCGGCCTTAATGCCTGTGTCATCAATGCCTTCTGTCAAATCGTGCACAAACTGTGCCTGAATTTCTTCAATCGTGCCGTTTCGCACCCAGTCCGGGTGATACACATCCAGATAAAACCCCGTAGCACAGACAATATGTACGCCTGTTGCCTTACTGAGCTGCTGCAAAGCGCGGACATCACGCCCCATGTCGTTGCAGCTCACCTCAATAAAGGACTGCACCCCTAACGATTTGGCCTTCAGCACTTCATCGCGAATCAATGGAGAATCCGTAAATACAGAATCCGGATCATTGCGCACGGTAGAGAGATTCACCGCCAGATGCTCATGGCACAACGTAACGCCCAGCTCTTCCGGCCGGATTTCTCCCAAAACAGTTTGGATCATAGCAAAATGCCTTTCTATTTTAAAAAAATACGGGGCACGGGCGCATAACGCCGTGCCCCGTGGACTCAGGAACAAATCGGATTGATTACAGTTGCTCTTATGCGGCCAGCGTTACCAGACCAACAAGGTACAGCAGGTTCAGGATAATGCCGGTGCCAATCGCAAAGACAGGGCCGATTGCCATCTTCATAATCTTGCGGCCGGTAATCTCGTTGATGAGGTAAATCGTCGCAGCAATCATAAACGCCAGCGTTGTATTGCCAACAGCATTGCCCATCGTGATAACCGCGTTCAGAGAGCCAAAAATCAAAGCAAACTCAACGCAGGTGCCCATTGCAGAACGAATGTTATCGGAAGCATCACGCATAGAGGGGAAGTTGCCAAGGAACTTACCAACCAGGCTGAGCAGCATAACCTCAACGAAGATGATAGCAGCGCCCAGAATAGCAGCAACAATGGGGTTGGGGGCCAGATAGCCTGCCACATACACAAAGGTGAAGCCAGCCACACCGTAAACGCCGGTGGTGATAGCAGTGGTAGCAATCAGGGGGATAAAGCTAATGCCGCGGAAGAACTCGTTCACAGCTGCTGTTTTGACCAGCTGGGAAGCAGCAGCGGCATCGGCGCTGGCATAAGCATCAGCCAGATTGAACATAGAAACAGTGGAGCCTGCAAAGACATGAACATTACATACCAGCGCAATCAAGGCACCGGCAGCCATCAGGAACGGAACATTCTTGCGGATACGGGCAACACGCTCAGAGAACACGTTGTCATCCAGAGAGGTGTCCTTCTTCTTTTCCTTCAGGTCCTTGGTAATGGCTAGCGCAACCAGCGCAACAACGCCAACCAACATAGTCCAAGAGTCAGCGCTGATAGAAGCCTTCGTGGGGCCAAAGGTCCAGGTGGGGCCAAGTACACGGAACAGCATAACAATGACGGCGGTAACGATGCCCTTGACCAGACCGAACTGCATAACGATTGCAACAATCGGGAACACTGCGAAACCGGTAACAATGTAGCCGCCCAGCTCGCCCATGGCGCCAATGAGGTCAATCGGCAGACCAGTCAGCACGGTATTGATGCCGGTGATACCGGTCAGGCACAGGATGCCCCACAGTGCGCCGAAAATCGGTGCCATCCACTTTTTGGGGCAGGCAACGCCGATAATATCGGTAGCCAGGAACAGCAGCCAGGGGTTCAGCAGATTGGTGGAAAGAGCGTTGCCGATACCTACGGATGCGATGAAGCCAACGCTCAGGCCGAACGCGATGGACGCGAACTCCGCACGGCTCATACGACCTTCGAGGTATTCGGGAACGACGGGACGGATGCCATCATGGAAGCACGCCATACCCATGTGCGACATAAACGATGTCAGCGCACACAAAGCGGCAACCAGAATGACGTTGATTACGGTAATTTGTATACTTGATTCCTCCTCAGTATTTTTTAACCGTATTATCAGCCCTGCTTCTTCATCAGAGCCTGAACCAAAATAGGAACAGTGGCATCAATGCTTTGCACAGTCATACCAAATGCAATTTTGCCGCTGTCAACAAATCCCTGAATTTCCTTGGGATCCGGCCGACTTGCATTTTTGCACACCGTGCAGCACTTGCTGTAGCCAAGCATACCAATCAGGATGGAAATAGCTGCGCCGCCGCCGCTTTCACAGGCACCGAAATAGTAATCCACCTCGCCGCGCTTAATCATGCCCACCGCGCTCATATCATTGGTGACCGTGACCTGCGCATCGGGGCACGCCTTCTTGATTGCCTGCTCCATTAAGGGCTTCTGCAAACCGCCAACCGCAATTCTAAGCATAATAAAATACACCCGCCTTTTTAATATTTTCAAACCGATTCCAGAATTGTTCCTATATGTACAAGAACAAAGTCCTGTTCATCGGCCGAGAGCTTATTTGTCATGCTATCCAGAATTTCCTTCTGGATGGTGACTGCTTCTTCATATTTTTCAATTTCCTTTACCTGCTCGAGCACTTCTGCATCAAGCGGTGTAACAATCTCTCCGTCAGCGCTGCGCTTTAGTGCCGCCGCAACGTGTGTTACCAGAACGCCTGTGTTATCATCGTTTGTTTCAATGCCGTGATTCTGTAGGATTTCCACAATTCTGTACAGGTCTGCTTTTCCGGCATCATCTACAAAGCCGCACTCATAAAGGGTCTCAATGCGCTGCTTCAATCCTTCCATAATTTTCTCCGTTTCTCAATAGCAGGCCACGCGCTCACCGCTCATAACCTGCCGTTGTACGTCTGTCAACTTTTCTACTGTAAGATATTCCCGCAACAGATGATTTACCAACATATCGTCTTTCTGCACTACAATTACAGCGCGGTCATCATCATTGCGCGTCTCCTCTGTTAAGGAAAGCGGTCTGCATTCTATGGATGTTCCCTGACCGTCCAAATCATCCTCGTTCCAGATACCCACATCCATTTTGCCCTTTTGGAGCATTGTCATAAACTGCGTGTATTGGGCCGGTACGAACTCAACATTCTTATCCTTGAAAAAAGTCCGCGTCAGATAGCTCTGGTCAACAGAGGATTCATCAATGCCTACCCGGCAGCCCTGCCATTTCCCCGAAAATCCCGGGCGTGTCAACAGAACATGACGGCCAACATAGGTTTGGGCGCCACAGTCCAGCACTTCTCGGATTGGTGTTCCGCGGCGGCAGTATTCCTGATATGCCATACGGCTCATTACGCAGTAGTTGGCGCGTCCTTCCAGTAAGCCGTGAACGCGCGCTTCTGAGCCACGCATAAAGGCAATCAGGTTCGTTATTTCCTCATTATTCAGCAGTGTAAAAAGAGCTGTTGCCAAGCCCTCATACCGGCGGGTATACGGCAACGGCATAGAACCAACGAGATTTTTCACACCGCAGATATTGGCCAGCACATGATAGTTAATATCCGTCAGAATTGTACCATTCTGGCCGTGTGCCTCCAAGCCAACTGCTCCAGCCTGACGCAGATTATTGATAGCCAGCTGGATATTTCCCCGTGCCGTCTGGCACTCCTCTGTAAGGGCTGTAACTGTCGGGATACGATCCCCTACTGCAATACGGGACAGGATACGTGCCACCTTTTGTGTGGTCTGACCAGCTTTATTACTCAAAACCAACTGCAGCATAACACACCACCTGTTCCCCAAACTAGAATATACAAAATATTGTATATTCACTATAATTATGATATCACATATCCCGACAAAATACTATTGCTATTTTAGACAAACATTTCCCGGTCTTTTGTGCAATTATGACAGTTGTCCATCAGCTGAATATAATTAACGAACAACACTCTGGGCAGTCCATGGCATTATCAGTTTCTGAAGTTCCGTATACGGATGCACTCGACTTTTTCCCCATCAAAGAAGCTAGGCTATCATTAAAAAATTCCATGCTTATTTTCCCTTTCTGGTAATTGAAATCTCATCATCACTTCGATCAACACCTATAAATGTAGCTAGTCCCTCCGCAAAAGCGTCATCTGATTTTTCCTTTTCCAATTTATCAAGGCTTGGAATAAAAGAATTGTGTATATAATCCTCAGAGTTATATTTTTGTTGTTCTACAGTTGTTTTTGGGGTCGGAACATTTATTGTTTCACCGCAACCTTTATTATTGTCCCTGTTAGTTGTATCTCTTTTTATCAAAGAAAAAAGCCCGTAATAATTGCCGCTACGATTACCGCCACAGCACCAATAACAGCGACTTTAATTTGAATATCTAAGTTATTCCACGCATTAATCATTTTCATGTCCCTTTAGCAAGTCAAGTCATCTTTTTGATTAGCTCTTTACAGTTATCCAATCCATCAACAAATTCTGAAATTTTCAGCTCTGCGGCGATATTACCTGAATCGTGGTCAGCCTTTTTATCCGGCATCACAGCCAAAATGGAAACCACAATAAGCGCAACTAAAACAACTACCGTTACTAGTTGAATTCTTTTGTCTTTCATTCTTTATGTAAGGTTATTGGTTATCTTGTCCTTATGCTTTAGCCAGAGGATATCTCTGTTGCCTGCTGCTCACCACGGAGAGGTAGCATATTTGAGCAGCACAGCCATGTGGCGGAACACATGGCTGCTATAAGTATTAGTCTCTGCGGAACAGGTCGCGGGTATAGACCTTTTCCTGTACGTCATCCAAGCAGCTATCATAGCGGTTGGCGATGATGGCCTGACTGCGCTTCTTGAACTCCTCAAGGTCGTTCACGACCTCGCTACCAAAGAAAGTGGTGCCGTTCTCCAAAGTCGGCTCGTAGATGATCACAGTTGCACCCTTTGCCTTGATACGCTTCATGACGCCCTGGATGGAAGACTGGCGGAAGTTGTCGGAGTTGGACTTCATAGTCAGACGGTACACACCAATAACACATGGCTTCTCCTGCGACTTGTCGTATTCATTGTCCTCGCCGTAGCCGTAGTACCCTGCCATCTGGAGTACACGGTCAGCAATGAAGTCCTTGCGGGTACGGTTGGATTCCACAATGGCTTCAATCAGATTCTCCGGCACATCAGCATAGTTGGCAAGAAGCTGTTTGGTGTCCTTCGGCAGGCAGTAGCCGCCGTAACCGAAGCTGGGGTTATTGTAATGGCTGCCAATGCGGGGATCAAGGCAGACACCCTTGATAATTTGCTGAGTATTCAAGCCCTTCATTTCAGCGTAAGTATCCAGCTCGTTGAAGTAAGACACACGCAGAGCCAGATAAGTGTTAGCAAACAGCTTGACAGCCTCGGCTTCCGTAAAGTCCATGATCAGAGTGTCGATGTTTTCCTTGATGGCACCTTCCTGCAACAGGCCTGCAAAGGTGTTGGCTGCTTTTACCAAGCGAGCATTGTCCACATCGGTGCCCACAATGATGCGGCTGGGGTAGAGGTTGTCGTACAGAGCCTTGGATTCCCGCAGGAACTCCGGGCTGAAAATGATGTTGTCGCAGTGGTACTTTTCACGCACAGATGCCGTGAACCCGACCGGAATCGTGGACTTGATGACCATGATGGCATCAGGATTATACTGGATCACCAGCTTAATGACAGCTTCTACTGCAGAAGTATCAAAGAAGTTTTTCTTGCTGTCATAGTTGGTAGGTGCTGCGATAACAACGAAATCTGCATCCTTGTAGGCGGCTTCTGCATCCAGCGTAGCCGTCAGATTCAAATCTTTTTCTGCCAGATACTTTTCAATGTACTCGTCCCGAATCGGAGACTTCTTGTAATTGATAAGGTCAACTTTTTCTGGGATAATATCCACTGCCATGACCTCATGATGCTGCGACAACAGCGTAGCGATGGATAGACCAACGTAACCGGTTCCTGCAACTGCAATTTTCATGGTATACCCTCCTATAGCTTTATTTATACTGATTTAATTTCTTTAAGCAATCGATAATCCTTCTATAATTCAACAGAATAATCATGACACAATAAGTCCCAAATGAAATCGCCAGAATGAAGAAGAGAGAAATACCTTTGTTTGAAAGAACATCAGCCAAATAATGCGCACCGCACCCAAGCACCAGAATCTCCGCTCCAACAACTATCATTTCTTTAATATCAAATAAGTGTAATATCGTGGATTCTATTTCTTTAGCCCCAAAATGTAGAAGCGAAACATTCATAAAGAAGGTTAAAACCAATGTTGTGATTGCTGGTCCAATCATCCCGAAGAGAAAGTATGCTACAACATTAAAGAAGGCATTTAGAATTAGCGTGATAATTGAAATCGTCATCAGTGTTTTTGTTTTTCCTGATCCGCTAAGAATAGTCGTAACATTAGCGAATCTAATCATATCAACAAAGAGATAAATAACAAACACTGAGTATCCAGTCATATACTTCGAGTCATACAAAAAGAGCATCAAATATCTTGAAACCGCAATTGCACCTCCAACGAATGCACATGTTAAAATATAACCGATTCGCAAATACAATTTAAACAACTTCTGTGCTTCCCGTTTTTCTTCTTGATTTATTTGCCGAGTAATAATAGGAACCAGAACGGTGATGAGTGATGAAGTAAGCAAATCAAAAGGCAATATCTTTGCTGCATTGGAATACACAGCTAATGTAGCCGTATCCGAGAACGCACTTATAACATATTTATCTATATCCCGTGACAAAGAATTAGTCATCACATAAATTGCCATTGGTATGCTAAACTTCAAAATTTCTTTAACTAGTTCTTTTCTTGCATCAGTATACCGAATCGGCCATTGATCCTTACTGAACATCAAAGAAAAATAAATCACTTGGAGTATATCAGTTATTAAAATCACAACCAATACAGTCACAATATTTCTTGTAATAAAGCAAGCAACGATTACTGCTAACAGTTTAACAAAGGAAACAATGAAGTTTCTAGCAGCAATCTTCTTCGCTTCCCCAATTGACACAAAGAGATTTTGATACATCGCTATCAAATTAGTTAACAGCGGGGTAAAAGCCACGACTAGCATAATATTGCCAAGATGGTCATTACCAAAGTAGCTGGCAATCGGTTCACGAAACAGAATCAGAAAAATTGCTATCAGTATACCGACCAGATACTGTATTGAAAAAATAGTTGCAAGATATTTCTTTTTACTTCCAGAATCATCAGTTCGGTTATAAAAGTAGTTAGTCGCATTTGTAAGACCTAAAATTGAAATTGACGTTGCTGTGGTTGTAACTAAAAGTGCCTGGGAATATGTTCCATATTCCTCCAATGAAAAATGCACTGATAAAAGTTTTGTGACTATTATTCCGAGTACAGTTGTTACAACCTGAACCAATGTTAACAGCAATGAATTCAATGCTGCTCCGCTTCTCCTTTGTTTTCTCTCCATTTTTTTATGACTCCATATATTTTTGCTTTTGCTTTACTACCTCTAACCATAGCTCTATCTTTAACTCTGACCCAACATTTATCAAGTTTAACACTCCATAATCTACTAGCGGAAATTGCACCCTTTTTTTGTAGTGTAATTGAGAACAACTTTCTATCAAGTTTTGCAGGATAGGAACTATGTACAGCACGTTGATGAGTCGCTTGAGATAATGGAACAGGAAAAATATCCATTGTTGACTTAACATCATCCAGCAATTTTTCTCCTCGATCTGTCAGAACAAGTATCGATGATACACCGCCCTCATTATAGGCTTCCATGCCAACACGAGCTGCATGAAAGTCACCAATAAGTAAGTCCGCTGCAAAATGTCCTTCCTTAAATACGCAGTTATTGCAAGATGGACGCTTCAAATGTAAAAAAGCAGCATTATATGACGTATTATCCCATTTCTCACAATATGTTTCCCCACTTTTCAAATGTGCATATAAATAATATGGTTTCCAACATCCGTTCATTTTGTAACGAACTGAAAAATCGTCAATCTCAGAAACAAACTTGTCCTCTATATCCTGACAAATTTGTTGTTGTACAATTTGTGTTGTTGGGCCATGACAGATTAAACTCACGATTGATAAATTATCATAACTTTTAAATCGTATCTTAACCGCAGCACAATCACACGGTACACCAATAAACAAGACATTCCGTTGATTCTTCAGATCACATTCAAGTGTATGATAAATTTTCTTCTTTCTACTTTGAACATATTTTGAAGTTCTCAATTTTTCAATTTCATCAATGTCATCTGCCCTAATGTATTCGGCGCCTCTATAATCCGATGTATATGCCACGCCATAAACAATTCCCCCTGCTTTCAAAAATTCTAATGAGAGTGCTGTTGCAAAACCACCTGATGACGATTTTGCAAGCATCTCTTTTGATTTTGTCCAGCCGCTAACAGCATATCGGAACTCTGATGCAATGTCGCCTATATTTTGCACAGGACATAACCTACTACAGATATTACAATTAATACACTTCTCCGGTTGTGCAATTACAGGATAAAAAAAACCTTCTTCATCCGGGCGCATTTGAATAACTCCACGTGGACAACTTTCTGCACACATTTCGCATCCACAACATTTAAGCTTATTAGTGAATAGCACTCTATTATTATCCATAGTTAATCTCTCCGCATAGAGCGTCGTATAAAATCTAGTGACATTTCCCTTTTTTTCGCGATACGGGCATCAACGTCGTTATAATCTATTTGATTATTGTTTACTAACTCTATCTCATCTCCATTTAAAATAAGCCTATTTTTCAGTCCCCAATTTTCCAGTGCATTGTCAATTCGAGAAGCTCGACTGGCAGCTCCATCTCTTTTTCTGTAAAAGATAAAGAAGTCTTTCTTATTTATTATTGAAAAAGCCATTCCGTGGAACGAATCTGTAAATATGCAGCTTGCATTTCTTATTAAATTAACAAATTCCTCAGGTGTCTTTCCAATTAAAACCTCTCCGAATTCTTCATCATCCTTGAGGCAACACTCATTGCTTAATATAGAAAGTAATTTGCATCCATTTTTTTTTGCATATTCAGCGGCAATATCTCTAGCCTTTTTGTCTGAACCAAGAAAATAACACAGTATATAGTTCCCATACATATTTTTTCCTTGTGGGATTAATGTTTTCCACTCATCGCAAGTAAGCAGATACGTTGGATCAACCACAACCTCAACATCTTTATCTATCAAAGACGTGATTATTTCCCTACCTTGCTCCTCTCTAACACTTATATAATCAAATCGATCTAAAAACTGTTTAGCACTGCTCTTGCACCAGAAAGGATACTGTGACACTCCCAAACTCGTAGCATAAGATATTTTCCTTACATTATCAGGAACAAATCTCAAGGTTCTGAACACACCAAAAGAAGCTTCTGGAAGCCAAAGTTGATTGCTACCAACCACAACCGCATCATACTTTCTTCCAATCTGACAAAGTTTCTCATATCCATTGCATTCAACCACATCATGTAATCTACGCAATCTAAACTCTTTTGCCACATCTTTTCGAAGCATGATATTTCTCTTTTGAAGATCTGAAAGGTTTTCTTTATTTTGATACCATCTCCTGTGTGAAATAATCCTATTTTTAAACTTATCAAAGATAAAGAACGTTAGGTACGGCGTTAACCTAACCCCTTTTTTATCGGTTCTCTTATAGTCAATAATTTCTGTGTCAACACCCATTTTATCAAAAACAACCTGCGTCGCATATGCCTGTAAAAGCATACCATAATTAACTCCGTTAAACGCCAAGTCCAATCCTACAATCATTATAATTCTCCTTCTCACATATTTCCCGGTTTCTGAGCAAGGAGTTCCTATAGGTGTCTTATATAACAAATTTTCTAGTTATACTTTCTTCAAAAACTCATCTAAAACAGCCCAATTTCTATTTGCAAGTTCAAGAATCTGATCATTCAGAACTATATTCCTCTCCCAATAGCATTCAGCCATTTTCAAGACGTCTTGAGGCGACGCTGATTTAAAATCAATGAATCGATCAGATTCACCAATTTGATGATAATAGCGTTTAACCTTCTCATGCTTCGGGAATGCAATGACAGATTTTGACAGAGCAGCCGACACTATACCGACATGTAGCTTATATGTCACCACAAGACTACATTGAGATAATATCCAGCACAAATTATCCGGCGTTGTATAGTTATATACAATCGTTCGATTATGTCCAAGAAGATCACGAATGTAACCTACTGGTTTTTCAATATCCAGTACGCTATCAGTTCCTATGATTACATCAACATCGGGATGATTCTGTAAGAAAGGTTCTAGTCCCTTCGCGAATAATAGTGCCACGTCCATCTTATAACTTGTATGGACAAAGATGTACTTTCTCTTCACATCTAATCGGGTTTTTTCAGTAATACTCAAGGATTCTAGATTTAACGTCTGCACAATGTCCGAGCAAGTTTTAATATCGCTAGACACTCCAATTTTCTTCAGAAAATCAGTTGATTCTTGGTCTCTTGTAGTGACATACAACGAATTCTCGCATACATTTTTTACGACTGTTTTAGATGGTCCCCACAGGTAGTCTCCTGCACCAATCCCTATTACAGCTATTTTCTTGTTAAGTTTCAGTGCCTTCTTGCCATACTGCATAAATCTCTGGTAGTGGTGAATATGCTGGTACAATGTCTCGCATTCTCTTTCTCCAAAATACCCCCCCCCGAAGTATAAAGCGGCATCTGCGTCTTTTAAATCAAATTGATGGCGTGGAAACCCTTGCTTTTTATAAAGATACTCTTCGAAATAGGGGGATAAATCATAAAAGGCTGCCTCATATCCTTTTTTCCCCAAGTAGTCCATAATCATTCTAGCGAATAGTACATCCCCAAAATTACTCGAACCATCATTTGTACTACAGTGTATCATTACTTTTTTCATTTATAATTCACGCTCCCTCATTTTTAGAGTGTATTCAATATGTCAGTCCATTTCTGAAGAATGCTGGTAATAGAAAAGCAATCCGCTGTTTTCCTACTCTCGACAGACAATCTTTCCCTTAATGTCTGATCATTCATTAGGAGACATATCTTGTCAATCATATCTTCATTTCCATCATCTTTGCAAAGGAATCCATTTTTTCCATCCTTAATAATCTCATTGGGTCCTGTTGGTATGTCAAATGAAACCATTGGAAGTCCTTTGGCGGCTCCTTCTAGGAGGGTCATTGGGAACCCTTCATACCTTGATGTCATAACAATAAACGCATACTCATGATATCGTGCATATAAATCATTCACTTGACCACGAAGAAAAACCTTTTCCTCCAATTCTTTCTCTTTTATCAGACTTTCAAGTTTTACTCTGTCTGGTCCTTCTCCGTAAATATCCCATGTCCACTCGTCATTTACCTTCAGAACACAATCCGCAATATCAATGAGCCTTTCAAAATTTTTCTGAAATCCCAATCTTCCGACACTTATGATTTTTTTGCTTGCGCTCATATAACGAGTGGACTCCTGTAACAGATTTGTGTCAATAGGGTTATATATCTGAATATTTCTTTTTTTCTTGAACCTAGTATTATAAATATCCAATGCGCTTTTCGTTAGAACCACATTGCAATTAGATGTATTTGCCCCAATCATCCTACATTGATCCTGAAACTTAAAATCGTTCTTCGTTGTTGGGTTTATATGCTCCCAGCATATACTTTTAATTCCGCACACCTTAGCAACCAAAGTTACTACGGGATAGAACTGCACTCCGCATGCTACTAATACATCGATATCATTATCCTTTACAAATTTTCTTACAATCTTCAAATAATGCTTTTTTAGAATAGCTTTCTGCATTGAAATTGTGTTATCATACACATACTGAACGGGGAAATCAGTTTGATAAATATCGGGTTTTCCATTCTGCGTGTATGCCAAAGCATAACAACATATCCCTTCATGTATTAAGTTATTGGCAATAATCGACGTGACTCTTGCAGTTCCGCCACCCACAAATCCATCTAAAACAAATCCTATATTCTTCATCAAACCTCACCATCCGACAGCTTTATTCCTCTATCTTCCCTATCATTCATTGTGTTCATCGCCATAAAAGCAAGCAAGAAATGAAATGGAGCATCATAATAGAACAGTTCATTTAAAAAAAGATACATTATCAATACACATATTAGTACGCTGTAGTTTAAGACATTCCTTTTAAATGTATATTTGTACTTGTTATAGCTATTTCTTAATGCATATATCAGCCATAGCAGCCCAATAATCCCCAAATGATATACTGCTTCTATGTATGCGTTGTGAACCGCTCGATTCACATTTGGAGCATAGTCCGCTCCCAAACCCGACCCCAAAATTGCCTTGATAATATGCTCCCAGAAATATTGAAAGTATGCAACCCATAGTTCCATTCTACCGGTTGTTATTCCGTTAAGGTTTGTATTAACGGATATTCTTGTCAAAATAATATTCACAGCTTGAATATTTCCGGCTAAAGCATACAGTGTTACTCCAATTATAAATATTATCAGAACGACCTGTAGTATATAATTCTTCTTCTTGTGATTCGATACGGCAAGGAATACAGCTGGAAATGCCATCATTAAAAAAACCGATTTGCTATACGTTAATAATGCAAAGAAAATCAGGAAAGCGGCCTGTATAACAGCCGGAATTGCTTTAATCTCATTTCGATGGTACAGTAACACAATAAGGCACAATGATACAATTATACTGACTGCATAATAATTCGGATCAGTATCAAGACCAGTAAATCTAGTCATCTCCCCATATCCATATCGTGTTCCCAACTCTTGAACAGATAAATATCTTGCTATATTAAAATAACTAGAATTTAATCGAGCAATACATGAAGCAATGATAACGCCCAGTATATACCTCTTGAATACGGCTTCATGGCTAATTTCCAAATCAACCTCTGAAAAAACATAATAAAGCATTAACAATCCGCCAACAAATTTAAGCGTTCTTGGGATTGAGATTGCATCCATCACAATTTCTAATATAAGAATGTAGATTATGAACAACATCACCGTCGCATTCATCTTTTTTAATCTGAATATGAATGCGATAACATATAGAAGCACGACATATGTAAAAAAAGACTGTAATCCTGGTTCCATTTTAAATATATTAGCAAGTGGAAGAACAAAAACCATTTGCTTTAATGCATATTCCGGCTCTCTAAATAAAACTATATATGCAATCATCAGGAATGCCAATATGGAGAAAACATTGCTATGAGTACCCAGTAATATCAGACCTCCTACAATAATTGATGGAATCCACTCCACGACTTGACTTTTATATTCTAGCTCCAATTCGATCATAATACCTCACTTACATATTTGGCAAAGATATCTCTCAGCCACCGTCTTTTCTGTAAATCTTTTTGCCGTCTCAACAGCATTTCTAGAGATTGTTCTCTTTTCCTCTATTGTCATACTCTTGATCCTATTGAATACTCGAATGAGTTTTTCTTCATTTCCTTCTTCGCATAGAAAACCGTTTTCTCCATCCTTTATAATTCCATCGACCCCACCAAACTTCGAGGCAATAACAATGCATCCTTGAAGCATCGCTTCCAAATAGACTAAGCCAAAGGTCTCATGCTTACTAATAAGAACAAAAACGTCACTCTCATGCATCTTATGCTGCAGAGCATTCCGATCAATTTGTCCCAGAAGATGAATGTGCTCCTGCTGCTGTACTTCATTCACATAGCCCTGAAGTTTTTCCTTCATGGGTCCGTCACCAGCAACTACAAAATCATATTTAGCATTGCTAAACACTTTCACAGCAGCGGACAATGCTACATCAATTTTCTTATACTCAACAAGTCTTCCAGCAGTAATTATTCTCGTGGAATCTCCAAATGACTTTTTGCTATCGCTGGTCAGCTTTTCGACAAATGCATCTGGTATTCCAGAAGCTGCAACAAAAGGTTCCTCTTTAAATGTAAGGTATCCTTTGGCAGCATTCAGAGCAGATTGAGATCTGAAACCAATGTGATCAATTTGATCAAGATACTGCTGAACTCCGAATTTCTCACAATTTTCTTTTCCGTAATCCGCATGGAAAACAAAGGCAGCCTTTGCATTATACTTTTGAGCAATCTGGGGAACAAGGATAATCTGCGGATTGACCCAATGTCCAGTAACCACATCTGGAGCAAAATGGTTTTCTTCTAGTATTGCATCAATTTCATCAAGCTGCTTTCTTATTGCATTCTGTGAGAATCGCCCATGCGGAATATACTTTACAATCGGAATATTTTCAACATGAACACCGTAGTCATTGTAAGAAAATCTTTTGGTCCAAAGTCTGTCTGGCGTTCTTGATACATCAAAGGTCTTCGTAACGAGTCCTTTAATCTTATCTCCAACTGTGTAATACATTGTCGGGAATGTCGATGAATCAACAATTGCAATAACCCTGTGTCCTTGTTTTACCCATTCTCTCGCAAAATAGCCGACAACCTTTGTCCTATCGGCATTTGTATCTTTATCATAAGGATATTCACTCGCCAAAACCAGTATATTCATCGCCATTTCTCCCCATCTGTGAGTTTTTTATTCCAATTTCAGAGCCGATCCATCAACTTTTTTTACAGCCACAGGATAGCACCAAAGTTCCTCCAATTCTCCTCTAGGGAATTGGACTGCTCCATACTGCATCAATTTCATCGGAAGAAAATCCTTCTTATGTTTCGCAACTGTTCTAAACTGCATCTGTGAATCAGCGGCTATAAGATAAACATCATCTGAAAGAATTCCTTTTCCCCGCTTCTTTGACACCCATGATAATAGCCCTCTGTTGTTTTCATCCGGTTCAACTGTTGTTGAAAAGTAATAGCTGCCATGATACACTGCTCCATAAATGCAAGAGCCATTTAGGTCATACAGTTTTTCTGGTTCTTGATCATCGCGAAGAAGGTACACATAGTTTCTTTCATTCACAGCATCCGTTGCATATAGCAATCCTTCAGGAGTATCAAATCCCACAACTGCTCTGTACTGTTGCCTACCAACTTTTACTGGTTCGACCTTTTCAAACATGGAATCCGCTTTGTAGATTCCAGCGGCATCTTCTTGGTCGCCGGTAAAAATATAATATCCCCCATTAATTTGGGGAATAATATTATGAATATGCCGTACCTGACCTTTTTCAAAAGAAAAAATCCTGTCGACCTTATTGTCCAATGTTAATCCATAAATATTGATTGAATCTCCATTTGGATTTGGACCGTAATCTCCCCATACTGAAATCCACTTTTCTTTGCTTTCACACACATTTAGCGGGTCGGAAAATTCCTCTCTAGACTTCGCAACTTCAGTTATAGCTTTTGCTTCAATATCTACCAGAAGCATTTTTCGATGCCCAACAATCAGCATTTTCTCCACGCCAACCGGGACCGCATACTTCGGTTCCGTTCGAAACAGTCTCGAAGAGAATCGACACACTTCTTTTATGGAGCTCGGATAAATTTGGATTATCTTTGAAGGCTGATCATCCACCAAAGCATATACGTGTCCCTTTTTGTAAAGGTAGAGTACTCTATTTATAAAACACAGGGGTTTATACCCCGGAAGACTTTTCACGGCCACTGTTCCTCCCGAATTAAAGGTTGATTTGTGCAGAAATCATGTCAACTCCGGTATATTCAATTACATCAACCGAATGCTTCATGCCGTAATCAGGGGCGTAATCCTGCTTTACAATCTTTTTGCTTCCAGTTATATTAACTTCAGAATCCCCAACCCGATGGATAAAGCCCACCAACTTATTTTTTTTAGAAATATCTGTAACAGTTAAGCTGTCGTCCATCTGAATAGTCCTTATCACTCGCTGCTTTTTCTGATCAAGCCATTCGATAACAATTGACTGATCAGTTACATTCTTCACACTAACTTTACCGCGTTTCGCCATACGGAATGCTCCCCAGCATTGGGATTGTTCTGTATCATTTACCATCACCGTATTATGAGCTGCCGTGCTACGGAAGAAACTGCGTTCTTTGCACTGATAAGCATATGTTCCACAATTTACAATCACAGGCTTCCCAGCGTTAAACAACTCGAAGCTGCCAGCGTCACAGTGTGCGTGGCCAGGAATATAGGATGGTCCAGGTTGACCGGCATCTACTATCAGCTTCCAATTATCCTTCTTAAAAAGATAGAATCCGCTGCTCTCAAATTTCGATTTGAAAACCGGTTGAATATCAAAATGCGCTTTCCCTGCCATGACCAATGCCTGTAAGCTCTTTGCAACATTATTCCCAGAATCATTGAACAGTGGTACTCGTTCCAGCCCTTCTTCAAAAGACCATGCGACATCAAGCATCGGCTGTAGATATCGCTCAATTTCTGCATCTGCCCGGTTTTTGGCTTTCAGAGCAACCGCCACTCTAATGACGCCTTCCAGAATCAATTTGTGATACATTGGACTTAGCTCAAAGTGCATACCATCCGGAAGGATTTCCTCTCTGCACTCCTTACGAAACTCTCTCAATGCTACATCAAGAACTGGAGTGTCTTCAAAAAATAGAGCACACAGAACAAGCGTCTTCAAATCCTCAAAATAATGGTTCCCCAAAATATCCTTTTCCAGATGCCGACTTAGAAATACATATTGCTCGTGGATAGATTCAAGCATCTTTTCCTTGAATCCAGATTCCAACTCCTCGTTGACATACGCATAATAGCTCAACCAATTTGTGAGCCTCAAGTCAATCGTATATGGAGACCAACCTTCTCCACCGTTTCCTTGCGGATTTTCCTCAATCCAATAGCTGATGATTTCAACTGACTTATCAAAATACTTTTTATCACCAGTCGTTCTATATGCATTAACGAGCGAGAACAAATACTCAAAATAGTGTAAATTGAAATTCCATAAGGCCGATTTATCATCAAAATGCCATTTCTGGTTCCAATGAAACTCTTTCGATGTATGTAAGAAAGTAACTTTGTCCGCAACGATCTCATCAGCAGGGAACCGTTCTAGGAAAGCCGAATCAAAATCCAACATTGACACAGTAGCAATCGGTTTCGCTCGTTTTACTCCACTTGAGACATCACACCCAAGACTACAATTCATCTTCAGCATTTTGCGAATACGATAATAGATTTGACTCGCTTTCATCGATTTAATTGTGTCAGCATAAAGCCCAAGTTTTGCAAGCATTAAGCATCCCTCTTTTAAAGTCCCTTACATTTCGCTAAGCACATCCGCAATTCTCTCACACGCATGACCATCGCCATACGGGTTGCTTGCTTTGCTCATTGCCTCATACTCTTCATTATCGGAAAGCAAGCGGCTGAATTCGTTATAAATGGTTTCTTCCTCTGTGCCGACCAACTTCAAAGTTCCTGCGGCAATGCCTTCCGGGCGCTCCGTCGTATCACGCATAACGAGAACCGGCTTACCGAGAGACGGTGCCTCCTCCTGAATGCCGCCGGAGTCAGTCAGAATCAGATAGCTGCGGCTCAAGAAGTTATGGAAGTCCAAAACATCCAACGGCTCAATGATGTGGATACGATCATCGCCGCCGAGGAACTCGTCTGCAATTTCACGCACAACGGGGTTCATGTGGATAGGATAAATTGCCTTCACATCCGGATGCTCATCCATCACACGGCGGATTGCCTTGAACATATGGCGCATAGGCTCGCCAAGGTTCTCTCGACGATGTGCAGTAATCATAATCAGGCGGCTGCCCTTTGCCCATTCCAGCTCGGGATGAGTGTAGTTCTCACGCACGGTGGTTTTCAGCGCATCAATTGCTGTATTGCCGGTAACATAGATGCTATCCGGGTCTTTTCCCTCCTTCAGCAGATTCTGCTTAGAAAGTTCTGTGGGAGCAAAATTATACTTGCTGATGATGGAAACAGCCTGACGGTTGAACTCTTCCGGGTACGGGCTGTAAATATTGTAAGTACGCAGACCAGCCTCAACATGACCAACCGGAATCTGCAAATAGAAACACGCCAATGCAGTCACAAAGGTCGTAGAGGTGTCACCATGAACCAGAACGACATCCGGCTTTTCTTTTTCCAGTACCTTTTTAATGTGATTCAGGATGTTGGTGGTCACATCAAATAAAGTCTGCTTGTCCTTCATAATGGACAAATCATAGTCGGGTGTGACATCAAATGCTTTCAGCACCATGTCAAGCATCTGGCGATGCTGACCAGTTACACATACCACGGTCTGCAGCTCCTTCCGCTTCTTCAGTTCATTAACAAGCGGGCACATTTTGATTGCTTCCGGTCTGGTACCGAAAACGAGCATTACTTTTTTCATAATATAGTCTCCAAAAGAAAAGGCTGTGCAGAATTAATCTGCTTTTTCTGCACAGCACTTCTCATCATATTTTAAATGTGATACACGCCCGGCAAATCAATGACATTGTGGCAATCCAAAACCACCTTGCCCGCCAGCTTGTCCACGTTCTCGCGGATCTCGGTATGCTTGACCATAACAACAACCATATCAACGTCAGCCAGGAAAGTATCCAAATCGTGATACTGGTTCTTGACCACATCCTTGGTGATGAAGGGGTCGTACACCTTCAGACCGGTTGCCAGATGGCGTTCCTGGCTTTCCAGCAGCTGCAGCGTAGGAGATTCGCGCATATCATCCACATTCTCCTTGTAGGTAAGACCATAGAGACCAACACGGCTCACATCCGTAAGGCCTTTTTCCTTCATGATCTCGTAGATACGGTTCAGCACAAAGTCTGGCATACCATCATTGGTCTTCATGGATTCGTCAATGACCTTTGCCAGAGACGGATAATCGCCAACGAGGAACCAGGGGTCAACACTAATGCAGTGACCACCAACACCGGGACCCGGCTGCAGGATGTTTACGCGAGGATGCATATTGCAGATTTTGATAATCTCATAAACATCCATATTGTCGTGACGGCAGATTTTTGCCAGCTCGTTTGCAAAGGCGATGTTGACTGCACGGAAGGTGTTCTCAACGACCTTGGTCATCTCTGCAGTACGGATATCCGTCACAACAATCTCGCCCTGGCAGAAGGAAGAATACAGGGTCTTAACCTTTTCACCGATGGTTTTATCATCCGCACCAATCGTGCGGTTATTGTGCAGCAGCTCGTAAACCATGTTGCCGGGGATAATGCGCTCCGGAGCATGGACAAGGTTAATATTCTCACCAATGGTAAAGCCATTTTCCTCAATCACCGGGCGAACATACTTATCAATGGTTCCCGGAGAAACAGTGGACTCGACAACCACGGTCGCACCCTTCGGGCAGACACGCATAACATCCTTAACAGCCTCAACAACATAGCAGGCATCGACCTTCTTGCTGAACTTGTCATACGGAGTAGGAACAGACACGATATAAGTATCGGTGACCTGATATTCGGTGGTAAACTTGATTCCAGCATTCAGAGCATTCTGGAACAGTTCATCCAGTCCTTTTTCCTTAAAGGTAGTCTTGCCAGCATTCAAAGTAGCGACAAGTTCCTTATTGTAGTCAGTACCAATCACTTCCACACCGTGGGAAGCCATCATCAAAGCAGTAGGCAGACCAATGTAGCCCAAGCCGATTACATTAACCATTTTTCTTTCCTCCGTCTTTACTTCAGCAGTCCATGCAGCTGTTTTTCAAAAGCAACCGCGATTTGTTGCCGCGAATATTTCTCATGCATCAATTTTCTTGCTTCAGTGCGATGCTCACTGTATTTAGAATAGTTCTCGACCATTTCATCGAAAACTGCCGCAAGCTGTTCCGTGTGATCCGGAGAGACGCATTTGCCCATCTCCGATTCATTCACAATGTCGCAAGAATCTCCCTCTGCGACAAGCAACACCGGGCAGCCAATTCCAAGTGCCTCATACACTTTTGTCGGAATGCTGTCCTTCATATTAGAGTTCTTCAAAGGAATGAAGCTCATCTTTGCATAAGACAGAAGCGTGAACACCTTCTCATGCGGAAGCACTCCACAGAAACGGACATTATCGAGCCCGCGCTCCTTTGCCTGCTGCTCCAGCACATCCTTTTCTGCGCCTTTGCCAAAGAGCAAGAACTGGACTTCCTTATGCTTTGATTGCTCTGCCATATCCAGCAGTGCTCCTAAGCCCTGCGCTAAGCCAATGTTACCAACATAAACGCAGGTAAACTTCTTATTGAGTTCATATTGAGCAATCAAATCATTATCAATGATACTGTTCTCAACACTCTCGTCAAAACCATTGCCGACAAGTTTCACCTTGTCCACATGAGCCTCTCCACCCTTAGCACCGCCAACTGAAATCACATGACCTTTGATTTTTTCAACCTTGCCAGGGGAAACGGTAGTCACCCAATCCGCATGCTTGTACATGAAGCGGGTAATCGTTCTGAACACCTTGCAATAGATGCTACCCTCTGTAAAGCTACCCATTTCGAGTGCCACATCCGGCCAGATATCGCGCACATCATATACCAGTTTTGCGCCCTTACACTTTGCGATAATCCATCCGGGGATGCTTACCAGCGGAGGTGGCGAAGTCGTGATAACCACATCTACCTTGCCCGCCTTCATAGCAGTAAAAATGGATGTGATGCCAAAACTGAGGTTGTTAAGCATTCGCATTACTGTTGTTTTCTTTTTCATGCGAATTGCCGGAGAATAGAGAATTTTCTCTCTTCGTGGCTCAATTTTTCCATTTCCCTTATTCGTGGAACTTGCTATCACCACAACCTCATCGCCTTGGTCGATGAAGGAATCGGCCATGGTGCGCATTCTATACGAACACGCCTGAGCTGTGGGATAGTATTCATCTGTGTGAATCAAAATCCTCATATATGTACTTACAACCTCTTCTTTTCTGTCTTCCTCAAATAAACTTGTGCGCTTCACGCGCGTGTTATGTAGACTGCGGTGTGTACACCACAACTGCTATTGTCCTATGGCTATGTGTACACATCGCCTCTATCGGTGATTTTTACACCTTTGTTATGGAAAGACCTTTGTTTATACCTGATGTCACATTCTCGAAAAAGTGCCGTAATATCAGCATTTTTTAGTGTTTTCTGCGTTCATATCATCTCGGTGGACTCTGGCATAAACTCAACCTACCGTAACAATCATCTGTGAGCCTCATTTTCGGCTCATAGTCCCGCAACAGTAACCGCTTCGTTTATGCCTGACTCCACAAAGCATTGAAATATGCCGTAGTATCAATACTTTTCAACGTTTTCCTCATCTTTTTTGCTTCTGTGTACTCTGGTATAAACATCTCTTTACCGTAGCGTCCTAATGAGCAGCACATTCTTATCTTCAAGACCGATTTCAGCCCCGGATGATATTTTCATCGTCCTGCGAAACCCGCAGAATGATATTGTCATCGAAAGACCTATGTTTATGCCTGATGCCACATCAAGCGGATTTTTGCTTTATTTTTGTCCATATTGCCACAAAATCAAGCTGTATTCCCATCACTTTTTGCCACTCATAGCTGTGGTTTGGCCCTCGGAAATTCCCTCGGTACTTTCAGGCATAAACAGGATCTTCACCGTTGCAAACATGATCTTGAGATCCTCGACAATACTGGGATGCGCTATGTACATCAAATCCATGACCAGCTTGTCGTAGGGAGTCGTGTTGTACTTGCCGTAAATCTGCGCGTAGCCAGTCAGACCCGCCTTTGCCTGTAAGCGCAGGGAGAACTCCGGCATTTCCTCGCAGTACTGGGCGGCAATTTCGGGACGTTCGGGGCGGGGACCGACAATGCTCAATTCGCCCTTAAGTATATTGA
>OLJA01000126.1_pt1 | contig 53355 bp, 46 predicted proteins | sample 1601401 | NCBI WGS metagenome assembly OLJA01 (sample SAMN01915217, study PRJEB22387) | human gut metagenome | isolation source: stool | host: Homo sapiens | place: USA | reverse complement strand
ATATATCTTTTTTAGTAGTTCATTTCTATTCTCATTATGATGGTATTTCTATTTTCCAATCATTATCTACTTTTACTTATGTATAAACTCCTTCTTTGTTTTTCCTATCTTCACCCAGATATAGCTGGCGAGGAACCAGATCAGCGCGGCGGTATTGCCGGATGCCTGACTGCATACATAGCCGATCGTTGAAAGACCTGCGCCGGCTACCTGTAAGATATCGGGTATGCCTGCAAAAATAAGCTGCCATACTACGATATGGAATATGACCATCCATCGGCTCATATTTGTTTTATTCCGAAGGACTGCGATCAGACTGGCAAGCATCAGAACGATCATCGGTATATATACGAAATATATCGCTGTCATGAACCGATTATAATAATCATCAACAAACAGGATCGCCTGCTCCCGTCCGATATGTGCTGACAGATATGTGATCCAGTACGCAAATGTTCCTACCAGAAAATGCAGGGTTGCCCCCGATACGACATATCCTAAACCACCATATTTTATACAGGCTCTCAATATCTTACATTCCGGTTTGATCTGCTGATAGATTGCTTTTATTCCAAACGCATAAAAGAACATACCGATCAATCCCGTGACAAGTAAGATCACAATTCTGTTTAACGGATACTCTCCACTCAGATAAGATTCTCTCATATACAATCCACTGTCTGCCTTATTTGCTGAAACCACACTCAGGCACAGATCCCCTGCGATCAACAGTGCAGCTCCCACTGCCCCCAACAGACAATTTTTCTGATATTCCTGTTGTTTTTCTTCCATTTTTTCTCCCTTTACCTTTTTCTTGTTTTCTCACATATAAAAAGCTCTGGTTAGTTTATTCTAACCAGAGTCAGTTTAACATATAAATTTTGCCTGTTCAAGACTAAATTATACTTCCGATCCTTTTTTGCAACAAATAATTTACAATTGTATCCGTTCCCGCCTTTTCCAACTGATATAGCCATACATATCATTGATAAAGAAGATACCGAAATTCACAACGACCGGTATATAGGCAGGGTTCTCCATCGAGGCAAGCACCCATAAAATGATCAGCACGATATCATTTGCCGCATACCATACTGCATAATACGAGGAACGGAGCATCGTAAGTGCCGCTGCCAGAAAACTGGTTACGATCGATATGGTGCTGAATATAATATTCGGGGTATCGAATACAACTAAAATATAATAAAATACTGCCGTTACGATCACACCGGATATAATAAGCCCTATGATGTGCTTCCGGTTCAGCTTCTGGATCTTTACGACATTTCCGTTTCCGCCGGACGGATTTCTGAGCCATGTGATCGTAGACCAGATTGCCATCGGCATTGTCATGCCAAGATATGTAATCATCTCGCCCCAGTAATGGAACCGGTAGGAAATGATCCCATAAAGGATGCTGAATATCACCATCAGGATCTGCGCCCATACATTTCCCTTTGCTGCAAAAATCAGCGAAGTTACACCCACTAATGCAGCTACCAGAGTCAGCAGATCAAAATCTGTTGTCAGCAGGTTCGATATGCATACGATACAAATAGACCCTAACCAGATGATCCATTCCTTCTTTGTTAATTCTTTTATTGGATTGTTCATGTTTTCTTTCTCCTGTGCCGCTATTCTAATATATAATCATAATTTCCGCAAGAATCCGCAAAAAAAATACCCCATGACGATCCTCGTTTCTCAAAATTCTGAGTACCGATAATCTGTCATGAGGTATCTTCATTATGTATCAGCTTACAGCTTTGTTACATTTGCAGCCTGAGGTCCTTTTTCTCCCTCAATTACTTCGAACTCAACTTTATCGCCTTCCTCCAATACTTTGAAACCAGACATATTTAAAGCTGAGAAATGTACAAAAATGTCATCACCATTCTCATCGCTGATAAATCCATATCCTTTTTTTGCATTAAACCATTTTACTGTACCTGTTTTCATTTGAATTTCCTCCTAAAACTTAATACCTGGAAAACTAAAGAGGCACAGAGCTTCTCGCTCTGTGCCTCTTTGCACTTCTCCTGTATTATATTGCTTGGATTATCTTTTTGCAAGTGTTTTTTATAAATTTCTTTTTCATTGACCAAATCTTACATCCGGCATATTCTTCTTGTGCTCGCCGATCATCTTCTCCATCCAGATCATATCGTACCATTCACCAAACTTATAGCCACTGTTATGGAAACGCCCCACCAGCGTAAAGCCCATTTTTTTATGGAATCTGTAACTGTCATCCGTCAGACGTCCGCTCTCTGCTGCCGGACTTGCGATACAGGCATTCATGTTCAGGATTCCCATTTCCTTCAGTAGTTTTTCCAGATTCTCATATAGGGCTTTGCCAAGCCCCATCTGCCTGCAGTCTTTCCGAATATAGATCGTTGTTTCCACTGACCAATCATATGCCTTTCTGTCTTTGAAACCTGCTGCATATGCATAGCCTGCGATCTTCCCATCCACGACTGCCTTTATGTATGGATACTTTGCTGAGATCTGCTCAATCCTGTTCCTGAATTCATCTACAGACGGTACTTCATATTCAAATGATATTGCTGTTTCTTCTACATAGGGTGCATAGATTGCGAGAAGCTCCTCCGCATCCGCTGTACTTACTTTTTCTATCTTCATGTCTTCTCCTTATGCCTACAAAAAATGCTGAACCGCACAAGTACGATCCAGCATTTTTTATTATTTCTTAGTAGTCTTCTTTGAAACTGCCGCTTTTGTCTGTGCAGGCTTCGTCTTACTTACTGTTTCTTTTGTCTTTGTCGCAGCCGGCTTCTTCTCCGGCTCCTTTTTTACAACTTCCGTCGTCTCTACATTCTTCTTTTCCGTTGCAGTTTTCTTCGCAGCCGTTTTCTTCGCAGCCGCGCGTTTTGCTGCTGCCGCTTTCTTTTCTGCCTCTTTCTTCTTCAGAATATCCTCCGGTGTTACATCGGTGTAATCATATTCCAGAACAACAGTAGAAAGTGGCGGTACTGTTACACTGATCGAATAAGGCATACGTTCTGTCTTCTTATCGATCGCCTTGATCTTACCACTGTTTAATCTTCCTGCTCCGCCAAACTGTACGTCGTCGGAATTCAGGACTTCTTTATATGTTGTGAAGCAAGGTGCTCCAACTTCATAATTATCATATTCAACCGGCACGAAATTGCAGATAAATAACAACTGCTTATTCGGTGTAGAACCTCGACGGATAAATGAAACCACACCCTTATCCGGATGGTCACAGTCGATCCACTCAAATCCCATCACATCGCTGTCATTTGCATATAACGCATCATTTGCATTGTACAGATTATTTAACGCTTTTACCCAACGCTGTACACCCTGATTCAACGGATTGTCAAGGACAAACCAGTCAAGACTTCTTGCCTCGCTCCACTCGCGCGGCTGTGCAAATTCCTGACCCATGAATAACAGCTTTTTGCCCGGATGACCATACATATAACCATATGCCAGACGAAGATTTGCAAATTTCTGAGGTTCGCTTCCCGGCATCTTATTGATCATTGAACATTTCAGATGTACAACCTCATCATGTGAAATGACAAGAACATAATTCTCTGCATATGTATACGATAAGCTGAAGGTCAGCTTGTTATGGTTAAAGCTTCTGAAATATGGATCCATCTTCATATACTCGAGGAAGTCATTCATCCATCCCATATTCCATTTGAACAGGAAGCCAAGTCCGTTCATGGATGCCGGAGCAGTCACACCGGCCCATGCAGTTGATTCCTCAGCGATCAGGAATGCTCCCGGATTCTTTTCTTCCATAATAGCATTGATATTCTGCAGCAGCTTAATTGCATCCAGATTCTCATTGCCGCCATTTTCATTTGGAAGCCACTGTCCATCCTGCTTACCATAGTCCAGATATAACATGGATGCAACAGCATCTACCCGTAACGCATCAATATGGAACTTCTCTACCCAGAAAAGTGCATTTGCGATCAGGAAGTTTGCAACCTCTGCTCTGCCATAATCAAAAATATAAGTACCCCAATCCGGATGCTCGCCCCTTCTTGGATCCGGATGCTCATAGAGCGGCATACCATCAAATCTGCCAAGTCCGTGTGCATCCTTCGGGAAATGTGCAGGTACCCAGTCTAAGATGATACCGATTCCCTTACTATGTAAATAGTCAATAAAATACATGAAATCTTCCGGCGATCCGTATCTGGATGTCGGTGCATAATAATTCGTTACCTGATAGCCCCAGGAACCATCAAACGGATACTCTGCGATACCCATGATCTCCACATGGGTATAGCCCATATCCTTTACATAATCCGCAACCATCGGAGCTAACTCTCTATAACTGAAGAAGCCGCTGTCATCGTCTTCAACTTTCTTTCTCCATGAACCGAGATGCATCTCATAGATGGTCATCGGCATCTTCATGCGATCTGTTCTGCTGTAGGTTTTTCTCTTATTTACCCATGCGGTATCCTTCCACTTGTAGGTCGTCAGATCTGCAACAACCGAACCATTGTCCGGACGCATCTGTGCCTGATTTCCGTATGGATCACTCTTATATAAGATCTCATCATAACGGGTCAGAATCTGGTATTTGTATACTGCCCCGGAAAGCACATTTGGAATAAACAGCTCATAGATTCCACCGTTTGGTCGAAGCTGCATCGGATGTAAATTACCATCCCACATATTGAAATCACCGACAACGCTGACTCTCCGCGCGTCCGGAGCCCATACTGCAAAATAGGTTCCCTTTACGCCATCGATCGTCATCGGATGTGCTCCAAATTTATTATAGATCTCGTAGTGCTTGCCTTCCGCAAATAAATAAGAATCAAAATCTGAAATCTGGCTGTCAAATGCATATGGATCTGCTGTCGTAACCGTCGTTCCATCCTCATAAGTTGTCACCAGATTGTATTTTGTTCCGCTAAATTCCTTCTTAGGAAAAAAGATCGCATAGAAGCCTTCATCTGTTACCTTTTCCATCGTATGAACCTTTTTACCTGTTCTGGATGTCACCTTTACCTCCACTGCATGTGGACGGTAGGCTGTGATGATCTGTCCTTCCCCATATTCATGAATACCCAGCAAATGCTTTGGTGCATTCAGTTTACCTGCGATCAGTTCATCATACAGTACCCAGTTGATCCAATCGTTGATTCTCTTGTTCATATAACCCTCCTGAATATATTAGAATTTGTGTGGCTGTGTCTTTCGCCAGCTTATCAGTCGTACTATGATCGTAATAACAAGTCCGGCAAGTATCACTCCTGTATAGATCAGAAACATCCGAAGTCCCAGATTATCCGGGATCAGCGAGATCAGTCTGTCATCCCCTGAGAAAAACACATCATACCTGCCTTTAAATACCATCTCACGAACGCCATAGAAAATGCCGCTTCCGGATACCGCGAGCAGGATCAGTGATACCATTCCGATCACACTTGCTGCAACACCACCCCATACGACACATTCATACATTCGTCTTTTCTTTACTGCCAGAAATCCTATGATAAGCAGGATCACCGACAGGAACATCATTCGTTTCGCCTCATCCTTCACCTTCTTCAACTGTCTAAGCTGCGTCAGGTTATAGTCACAAAGCTTCACATTTCCTTTATCAAAATCAACATTATTTCCGGTTTCCTTCAGTCCATCCGCAATGATACTGTACTCCAGCCACGCCTCGAACTCCGTCAGAGCAGTTTCCGAACCATCTGCTCCATCTGTCTCAAATGTTCGTCCGGTCATCTCTGATGTGTACTCTGCCTCACTGATGTTCACTCCCTGAAATGAGATAAACACCGCAGACGACACGATCAGCATTACAACTGCGATCGCAAGGATCACCTGAAAAAATCTATATTTAAACATGATTCACTATCCTGATTTCTATTCTAAAATACAATTATCTGTATCAAACTATACTTCTATCCATTCAAAACACACACAGATTATTTTACCATTTTAATTGACTTGTGTAAAGAAAACATACTGCTTTCTTCATTATATATTTCTGCCACATACTGTCTTAGCTCTTAAAATTACATTTTATTCAACTCATATTACTTTGATCCGTAAAGACTTGGCAGATGATTGTATCTTAATCCATATATGATTTCAGGCAATGAATTGCCGGTCAGATAATATAACTAGCAATGACATAGAAAAGATTTCGTTATGAGATTTGTGCTAACTGTCAGCACCAAGCCCATGTTTGAGTCCATACGGACGAGTTTGGGCGACTGCTGACAAATCAGTGCACGAACCGAATAGAAATCTTTACTGTCTTGCATTATATTATCTGACCGGCATTCCATGTCTGAAATCAATTTTCAATTAACAACGATCATCTGCCAAGTTCACGCAGGTCAAAGTAATATGGGCAAATGTCTTCGTAGTGGCCGTCTTTCATACGAAAGCCACCCGGAATCGTTCCAAGCTGCGTAAATCCAAGTCTCTCATAAAGGTGTCTTGCATGCACATTTGTAGCCACCACCGCATTAAACTGCAGCACCAGATAATCATGCGCCTTTGCCTGTACCAGACAGTCAGACACCAACTTCTCTCCGATATGAAGCCCTCTTACATCCGCATCTACCGCATAGCTCGCATTGCAGATATGGCCGCAGCGTCCGACATTATTTGGATGCAGGATATAAAGTCCGAGCACCTTTCCTGTGTCTGTATCCTCTGCCACCGCAGTATACGTCTGTCCTGCAAAGAATCCCCTGCCTGTCTCCTCTGTCAGGTCATACTCCTGTGGAAAAGCAACTCCATCATCTACCACACGGTTCCAGATGCGATTCATCTCCTGTATGTCTGAATCTTTATATTCTCTGATCTGTATATTCATCTTTTATTCCTCTTTCTTTATCTTATCTGCCGGAAAAATAACCTGTCTGCCAGATATCCTATCATATGAATTATCCTTATAACCAAATTATTTTCTTGGCAACATATGCATCATTATAAGCCCGTATCAAACAGGCTTCAAGAATATAAATATAGACAATCCACAAAAATCATTTTAAAATGCAGGTAATGAAAAATTGCCGGAACAGAAACTGCGAAGGAACGAACTTCTTATTGAAAACAGTCTGTACGGATGAAAGGAGTACAACCGCATATGTTATTTGAACTGATAAAAGGTCACTTATTGTTAAGTATATATATCCTGATCAACCTGATCGTATTTTTCCTGTATGGCATCGACAAATGGAAAGCCATTCATCACAAATGGCGCATCCCGGAAGCCCACCTGATCCTCGCCGGAGTGTTCGGAATCTTTGGTGCCGTTCTTGGTATGCTGTTATTCCGACATAAAATCAGGAAGCCCAAATTCTACATTGGACTTCCTGCAATCTTTATTCTTGAACTTGTGTGCGTGATCTTATACATGAAATATCTTTAATTAATGGTGCATCAAAGTTCCGTACATCTCCGGTCTGCGGTCACGGAACACGCCCCATTCTCTACGCATCTGTGCAATCGCATCCAGATCAAATTCATGGACAAGCACAGATTCTGTCTCGCGGTCTGCCTCCTCCACGATCGTTCCGGTCTGATCTGCGATAAAGGAAGAACCGTAAAATGTCATCGAGGATTCATCGTCCGTCTCGGTTCCGATACGGTTCGAAGCGATCACCGGCATGATATTTGCTGCTGCATGTCCCTGCATCGCATGCTGCCAGTGTGGTTTCGAATCAATGTTTAATGTAGGCTCGCTTCCAATCGCAGTTGGGTAGAATAATAGCTCTGCACCAAGAAGTGCCATGCTTCTGGCAGCCTCCGGGAACCATTGATCCCAGCAGATGCCAACGCCGATATCTGCATATTTTGTCTTCCATACCTTAAATCCGGTATCTCCCGGTGTAAAATAAAACTTCTCCGCATATGGAAGTCCATCCGGGATATGGGTCTTACGATATGTTCCAAGGATCGTTCCATCTGCATCAATGATCGCTATTGTATTAAATGCTGTATTTCCTGCCTTTTCATAAAAACTGATCGGCAGAACAACCTGAAGCTCTTTTGCAACCTCGGTAAATCGTTTTACTGCCGCATTTTCTGAAAGCGGCTTTGCCAGATCAAAATATTCAAATTTCTGCTTCTGACAGAAATACGGAGTTTCAAATAATTCCTGTAACAAGATAATATTTGCTCCTTCTGCTGCTGCCTTTCGAACCAGCTTCTCTGCCTTGTCTAACACTTCTTCTCTATTCCAGCTACAGCTCATCTGGGTAGCCGCTACCTTTACCTTTCTCATACTCATATCCTCCTGTTATCAAAATATCTATATACTGTTATCAGAACATCTTATTTCTTTATCCTATATTTTCTGCCATTGATTTCCGGCTTACCTTCTACTTACATCTGCCAAATCTATCTTCCGCCGGTTGTCTGTTTGCAATGGCTTATATTCCACTCGCACCTGCCAGATTATTCAGTCTGTCATATATCGTCTGTCCCTCAAATATATTCCATACCACTTTGGTATCCGGTATCTTCTCAGGATCGATCGTAAACAGATTCTGATCCAGCACGATGAGGTTTGCACATTTGCCTTCTTCGATCGAACCGGTTCGGTCTTCTGCCTGATAGACATAAGCAGCTCCGTAGGTATATCCTTTTAAGACTGTCGCCATATCAATGACCTCCCACGGATTCTGACCGGATATTCTTCCGTCTGCATCCTTTCTGGTCACTGCCGCATAGATTGTCTGAAATGGATCTAATCCCACAACCGGGTAATCCGTTCCGACTGCAAATGCCGCTCCTGTATTCGTGATACTTTTCATCGGCCATTCATATCTGCACCGCTTCTTTCCAAGCCGCACGATCTTATCATTATTGGACAGGATCAGATGATATGGCTGCATCGATGCTACGACATCCAGTTCCTTGAATCTCCTGATATCATCGGGATGAATATTTTCGATATGCTCGATCGTATTTCTGAGATCCTTTCTTCCGGTTCTTTTTTCCGCTTCCTCGTACATATCAAGCGCCATGCGCACAGAACCATCTGCGATACAATGAAGTCTGACCTGTATGCCTGCCTCATTTGCCGCAGTGATCTCCTCCTGCATCTTCGCTCTCGGCCAGAGCGGAAGTTTCTCCCCACAGGTATCCGGGCGGTCTGTATATGGCTCTAAGAGCAGTCCGGTATAAGTCTCCGTCACCCCATCAATAAACCCCTTTAAACCGGTGATCTGAAAATGTCTGGAATCCAGTTTTTCCTTCATCTCAAAGAACTTTTCAAATGAGGTATAGCCAAATAACTTCGTGTAGACATATACATTTGCATACAGCTCTTCTTCATCATCCAGCTTTTTCAGCAATTCATATTTCTTATAAGTCTCTTCTGTATAATCTTCTGCAAACATCTCACTTAAGCCTGCAACTCCGTTCTCCGCAAGTACCTGTTTGAAATGTCTGTGTATTTCTGTCATTTCTTCATCCGTAAAATCCATGAACTTTTCCATGGCGGGCGCATAGGCTTCCGGTTCGATCAACATTCCGTTAAGCTCTCCATCCGGGTAAGTCTCGATCATGCCATTTGCAAGACTCGGATTCGGTCTGATCCCGGCTTCAGCAAGTGCTGCTGAATTCAGCCACATGCTGTGTGCATCCGCACATTCCAGATATACCGGAGTATCCGGGAAATATGCATCCAGACTTCGTTTGTTCGGCATACGATCCTCCGTCCAGTTCCCGATAAACCATCCAGTTCCGCGGATTCGCTTCTGTCCGGGATGCGCCTTTACATATGCCGCCATCTGCTCCACACATTCCTGTTCCGAATGGCAGGCATCCAACGTGTTGCATACATATTCACTTGCGGCTACCGCTCCGGTAAATATATGGGTATGTGCATCGATAAAGGACGGCATGACAAGCTTGTCACCCATATCGTATATCGGAACATCCGCCGGAACGGTATTTGTCTCTTCATATGGCAGGAGCTTCTTTATCCTGTCATCTTTGATCCAGACAGCAAGTGGCTTACAGCTATCCGCCCGACCATCAAATACTGCCCGGCTCTTTATAATATATTCTGCCATATCACATGCCCCCTTTTACTCTAAACTATAAATCCACAGATCAGGAAGCCAACGATCGACAACATAGCTGCGATCATAACATATGGAAGCTGGGATACTGCATGTTCCATGTTATCAATACCTGCACTGTTCGATGACAGAAGCGTTGCATCACAGTAGAAGCATGCATGGCTTCCAAATGCACCACCGGAGATAATTGCTGCCATGATCAGAACCGGGTTTGCGGAGATCGCTGCGCCAAGTGGGAATACGATCGGTGCTACGACTGCACTCATGCCCCAGAAGGATCCTGTTGCAAAACAAAGCGCAGCAACAAGGATAAATGTGATCATCGGGAACAGCGAGCCTGTTAATAATGGCTGTGCCAGATCGATTATATAATCTGTCATGTTAAGCTGTTCTGTTACCTTCTGCAATAAGAATGCAAGTACCAGTAAGGTAAGGGTTGGAAGCATATCCGCAAATCCCTTTACGATCACACCAAAGATTTCATTTGCAGCTATAATCTTTCTTGGAAGATACATCAGCATACAACATGCGATCGCAAGAACAACTGCCAGAAGAAGATCACCTGTAATAATGGCGATCGCTACAAGGACTGCCATCGGAATGACGAAATCCCAGATATTTCCGTCTTCTTCATAACCTGCACGGTTTTCATGATTGTACTTTCTACTGGCATCACTGTAGACCTTGCCGGTCTCCTCTACACGCTTATATGCTTTCTTCATACCACCAAGCTTTGGCATAATTCCCATACAGAATAAAAATACGATCAATAATATAATGATTGGATAAAAACAGAATGGAATGGCACTTAAGTACGCTTTCATACCGGAGGTGAATCCGTATGCCTGTACACTCGGCTGATCAATGAACAGACTTGCATAGAAAACTGCCCATGTTGAAAACGGAAGAAGTACACAGACCGGAGCACCTGTGGAATCCAGCATGAACGCCAGTGTCTCTCTCGGTATCTTACGTTTATCATAAACACCCTTCATACAGGTGCCGATCGATAAAACATTCAGGTAATCATCTACAAAGATCAATATACCAAGTATAAATGTGGTAAGTAATGTCTTTCGCTCCGAGTTACATAATTTGGAAACCAACTTAGAAAAACCGTAATTTCCTTTTGCTGTCTGAAGTAAGGCGATCAGGCTGCCGAACAATCCGCATACTACAACGATCCAGACATTTTCCGAAATCGTCTCCTGAAGCATCGTACACCATTGTGTCAGAAATGAACCTTTAAATAAAAATGCCGCGCCGACCAGAGAACCCCCGATCATAAATTCTTCGCAGCGATGTGTCAGTATCGAACCGACAATTACGATCAGCACTATTATCAGTGCCACCAAGCCATGTGTCATAACCATTCTTCCTTTCCGTTTTGTATTTTTCCTTATAAAACAACAAAAAGCGCATCCGCAATGCCTTATAGCATTGCAGATACGCCTTCGTATCAACTGCCTTTAGTTTACAATTTCATTTACTTATTTACAATTATTATATATGATAAGCTTCTACTTAATTTTAATTACGTCTAATCCTTATTAATCACTGATAAACTTCTCACGTACCAGTTCTGCCAGATACTTTGCAGTATTTTCTACACCAAGCAGACTGCTGTTGATCAGGATATCACAATGATTGATGTCCCCCGGTTTGTATCCGGCATAATTCATGTGATAGGAATCACGCGCCTCATCAACTGCTACGATCATCTTACGGGCTTCATCGATTTCCAGTCCCATCGAATTCACACAATTCTCAACACGATCCGGGTACGGAGCATAGATGAATATATTCATCACATTGTCCATCTCGCTTAAGATAAAGTCAGAGCAGCGTCCAACGATCACGCATGAGCTTTTCTCTGCAAGAAATCGTATGATATTCTGCTGTGCATCGAAAATATCATCCTGTGTACTATTCGTGCCACCGCCAAGCGGAAGTACCATTCTGGAAAACGGATTCTTGAAAATCTTCTTTGCACTTTCTTCTTCTTCGTCTACAACAGAAGCGGGAAGCTTCAACTGCTTGGCTGCCTGATCTACGATATCTCTGTCGTAATACTCTATTCCCAGTTGTTCCGCCATCAGTTTTGCGATCGGTCTTCCAAGACTTCCGAACTGTCTCGTAATTGTTATAACATATTTTTTATCCTTCATCCGCAACGCTTCCTTTCTTTGATTTCTTTTTCGTTTTATAGCTTATCTCAATTTCCTACTGCTTTTCAATTATTAATTTGAGGTAAATGCTAATCATTTTCGGTAGTATATACTTGAAAACAAGTATTTTGCGATATATAATTGTATTTACATATAACTTTCGACCGGATGGCTTGCTACGCAAATGAAGCAGTCTTGGCATCTGCCTGAAAACCATCATCATTTCACACGAAGGAGAACCACAATGGAAAAGAACAACTTTCTGATCTATAACGATATCGTATATACGCTGTACCAATGTAAATCCTATGAAGCACTGAGAGATGAATTTCTCCCAAGGCTTCGCCTGCTGATCCCATTTACTTATGCGAGCATTATCTCCGTCAATCCGGAAAACCGAACTGAGATCGTACCGACTCCGGTCTGTTTTCCTGATTATTTCTATGAAGCAGAACTGCTCTACATCGATCATATGAGTGAGGATCATCTGCTCTGGATCAACAATGTACGGGAATCCCAGCTTGTAAGAGAAAGCGATCTGGTAAATGATGATGTCCGTCTGAGCTCTGCTCTCTATCAGCACTGTTATCAGAAATTTCATGTCTACGATTCCTTACAGTACAGCATGATCTGCCGTGGAGAATTCTCCGGCATCCTGACGCTGTTCCGGACCAAGATCGATGGGGATTTTACAGACGATGATATGTTCTTCTTCCGTTCTCTTGGCAAACATATCAACGTAACCTATGAACAGATCCTATATCCGGAAAAAGCGAAAGGCCATACCGCTCTTGCAAACCGTATCCCGGCACTTGCAAAAGGCTATGACCTTACTCCACGCGAGACAGAGATCCTGTCTCTGATCTTTTCATTTGCAAATAACGATGAAATTGCAGCCACTCTTGGAATCAGTGAGAACACGATCCAGAAGCATTTACAGAATATCTTCCGAAAGACCGGAACCTCATCAAAATGGGATCTACTCCGTCTTTCCTGATTCTTCCGGATAGACTAAGCCCCAGTTCTTTCGAAGATCTGTCATGATGTTCATGACATCTCCGGTAAAAGGCATCTGCATCCGGCTTACATCTCCGGACTGTACGGCTTCTTCCATATCCCGCATCTCATATTCAAGCGCACGCTTTGTTTCACCGGCTTCTATCGGTGTAACTGCTCCGCTTGCAGCATCTACGATAATCGCTTTATCAGCTCTTGGATATTCCATGATCTCGATATACCCTTTTTCACAACTGATCATTGCCCGCTTCGGCTGCTTTGAATGCATGGACAGCGTAATAGCTGCCATCTGCTGTTCTTTATTCATCAGGATGATGCTTGCCTGCTCATCCGTTCCGGTCGGTGCGAACCGCACCTGACTCATCACCTGATCCGGTGTCTCTGCCATGAAGCTGCGCATCAGACTGAGTGCATATACTCCGATATCAAGCAGCGCACCGCCTGCGAGATTAATGTTAAAGAAACGATTATTCATATCATATTCTTTATAGCTTCCAAAGTTCAACTGTATCATCTGAACTTTTCCGAGTTCACCGGATGATACGATCTCCCATAATTTCTTATATAATGGCATATGCCAGATCGTCATGGCTTCCGCCAGTATCACATGATGCTTCTCTGCGATCTGCAATGCCTCATTTAATTCATCACTGTTCAGCGTGATCGACTTCTCACACAATACATGCTTGCCGTTTGCAAGTGCCTGTCTCAGGAATTCAATGTGGGTATTATGCGGCGTTGTAATATAGATAATGTCGATCTCCGGATCTGTAAACATCTCATGAAAATCATCATATACCTTTGTTACATGATATTTCTCCGCAAATGCAACTGCCTTCTCATGGGTACGGTTTCCTACCGCATATAAGGATTTACCCATCTGTTCCAGCGCCTGTGCCATTTCATTTGCAATTACACCTGTACCAAGTACTGCCCATCTTAATTCTTTTGCCATTTCTTCTTCCTCCGGTACAAAAAAATGTATGATTCCCTGTATGTACCCGTATCCCCTGTGTTCTAGTTATCTGCTACGATCTTACCGCTGCAGATCGTGTAATGAAGCTTTCCCGGAAGTGTCCAGCCAAGAAACGGTGAATTCGAGGCTTTGGAATGGAAATGTTCAACGGTCCATTCTTCATTTTCTCCAAATATCACAATATCGGCCGGTGCTCCCGCCTGGATGCTGCCCGGTGCCATCCGGTAGAACTCCATCGGGTTCTTACTCATCAGCTCCATAAGCTTCATAAGTGTGATGTAGCCCGGCTGTACCAGTGAACGGATTCCCAGTGCCAGTGATGTCTCAAGGCCTGTGATCCCACTCGGTGCCTGTGCCATCGGACGTGCCTTTTCTTCTGCACTGTGCGGTGCATGATCGGTTACGATCATATCGATCGTGCCGTCCTGAATACCTTCAATGATCTTCAACCGGTCCGCTTCTTCTCTGACCGGTGGGTTCATTCTTGCCATTGTTCCATAGGTCAGAACCGCATCCTCTGTCAGTGTAAAATGATGTGGTGTTGCTTCTGCATGAACATCCGCACCAAGCTTCTTTGCTAGCCTTACTAACTCAACGGAATTTCCGGAACTGATATGCTGAATACAGACAGATGCTCCTGTATGAAGGGCAAGGATACAGTCTCTTGCGACCATGACATCCTCTGCTGTTCTGGAAGCCCCACCATAGCCAAGCTGCTCGGATACTGCTCCCATATTCACACCTGCACCTTTTACAAATGCAGGATCTTCTTCATGCAGACTGATCGGCAGATCAAGCGCTTTCGCACGAAGCATTGCTTCCGTTAAGACTTCTTCATCCATGATCGGGATACCATCATCTGTAAATCCGGCAGCACCATGCTCTGCCAGCAGTTCCATATCCACAAGTTCTTTTCCCTTCAGATCCTTAGTAACGGTCGCCGTCTGGATCACATGAATCCCGGTCGTTTCCCCTTTTTTCTGAATATACTCAAGCGTCTCTACATTGTCAACTGCCGGCTTTGTATTTGCCATACAAATAACCGTCGTAAATCCACCATAAGCAGCAGCTTCTGCGCCGGTCTCAATGTCCTCTTTATAAGTAAAGCCCGGATCTCTGAAATGTACATGGGTATCGACCAGCCCCGGTGCAACCACCAGACCTTCCGCATCGATCACGCAAACATCATCTGTACCATACTTTTCCCTGCATGCTTCCGGATCTATCTGCTGTTCCACTTCTGTGATCACCGCACCATCAACCAGCACATCCAGCTTCCGATCTGTATTTGTCACAGGATCAACGACCCTACCGTTCTTTATTAATAACATGCAATATCCTCCTGATATATACTATCCGCAGGCATGTGCCTGCACTGCCAGTTTACCACAGACCCACTTTTTCTGACAACTGCCAGTTGTATACCTATAAGGAAAATTACAGCCATCAGTCCCAACTGTATGCTATATCACTGTTCAAAAAACATGCTCGTTTTTCTATTTGAAACACATGCCCTATTCGCAGTAGCTCCGTGCAAACTCGCTCTTCGAGCTCAGACATACACTCGCTACTGCTGGCAATGTGTTTCAAATAACGACAAACTGAGCAATTGTTTTTTTGAACAGTGATATAGCATACAGTTGGAACTGATGGCTGTAATTTTCTTCTGCCAGTATGCATCATACAACTGTAAATGGTAATTTCTGACTCTTCTAAATAATGACTGAGTCCATTGAATTTCCAAAGTAGCATTATATATTTTAAGTAAAATACATATATATTTCCAGCAAGTTATATAACTTATAGCTATAGCGAGAAATTGTTTCCTTCTGCTACAGCTACAGGATATATGCAACTGCTATGAAAACAATTGCTCTATTTTTCGTCATGCGAAACACATTGCCAGCGTCTGTGGGTGCATGTCTGAGCTCGAAGAGCGAGTTTGCACAGAACAGACGCGAATCAGGCATGTGTTTCGAATAGAAAAATGAGCATGTTTTCTGTAGTGCATATATCTTGCAGCTGTAACTGATAGAGACAATTTCTCACCCTTCCCCCTACTCGCGGTTTTTCAGAACCTCAGCAGGCACCATCTTGCGGATTCTGCGGATCAGCAGGTGGTTGATGATGAAGTACAGGATCAGAATACCTGCAAAGATGGCAAGGTACATCCAGAATGGGAAGGACTTGTCGATACCGCAGGCAATATTCGGAACAAAGGCAGGCTCATAAGCCACATCCATGATCCATTTGGTCAGTGGAATCGAGATCAATGCTCCTATCGTTATGATATAGAAATTACCATCCAGATACATCTTCTTCACTTCCTTATTCCGGTATCCGAAGATCTTAATCAACGCAATGTTGAAGGAAGACCGATCTATCATAACCTTCATCATCAGATACATAACAACAATGAAGATCAGAACAGATACTCCTCCAATTGTAAGGATCATTCCCTGCATCATATCCGAGAAGATACCGGCAGCCTTCTTCACATCGGTCTTTGTCGTTGTTGCATATAATCTTCCGGTCTCGACATCGAGTGCATGGTCGGAAAATACAACATTGAAATAATCCTCCGGTTCGTCGAATAACTCAAGCGCCTTGTCATATGGCATAAATACCATAAAGGATGGAGCATATTGCGCAACAGATGCGATCTCAAATGCATAGATCTTATCTGCTTCATCATCCTTTAGTGTCAGAGTATCACCAACATCCAGACCGTATTTGTAAGCGATCGAAGAACTGATCGCAACCTTACTGGATGAATCTGACAGATTCACATCAAAGAACGGATTATTCTCTGTCAGTCCCATAACTGTTATGTCAAAGTTGTAACCGTAAATTTTCTTTTTCAGTGTCTTTGCATATGCCTCATATCCACCTTCCGGAACTTCCTCTGTCGGATATTTGTAGGTATACATATACTCATACTTTGTATCATTTACATAATCACGATTTACATTCGCACAGTAAGTATATATCTCCAGTGACATCATCGCCAGCAGAAGACTTACAAACATTCCAAATACTACCGTAAATCCGGTACGGCTCTCACGAAGCATCTGGCGGATCTTGAACAGATTCATGAAGCTCATATTTCCAAGCTTTATATCCTTACCATTACCAACCTTCTGCTCATTCCTGATCATTGTAAGAACCGGCTTCGACAGCCTCTTTCGGATAACCAGTGAATTAACGATTATAGAAATAACCGGTGGAACCACGATTCCATAAATGAACAGATATGGCATATAGATAACATCCAGATCCGGAAGGGAATAATAGTTGTAGCAGTCCTGCATCTGGATCGGCACACCAAGGCTTGAATATCCAAGCAGTGTTCCGATCAGACCTGAAACAAATGTGATCACAGTAGGAAGTGTTACATAATGTGCCATCAGATTCTTTCTCTTTACCCCAAGTGCATATAACGCACCGATAACGGCACTTTCCTGATCGATCGAATGTACAACGAACACTGATAATACATAAGAGATCAGGATCAACAGGATCGCACCTGCGATCGTACCAACGCTCCGGTATAATTCCGAATCACCGGAAGCCGCCTGAATTCTCGCATTATCCCCTGCCTTTACAAAGGTCATAAGGTTCTGTGCATCCTCTGAGAAGATGTCATCGATCATATCATCTGTCTCATCCTTTAACTCCTGAATACCATCCAGCAACTCATCGGAACCATCTTCAGCCTCTTTTGTTCCGTCTGTATATTCTATAATTCCATCATCAAATGATTTAAGCTCCTTTAACTGTGACAACAGATCTTTATAAGAGAAACGCAGGATCGCATTGTCTGCTCCGTCAATCTCAGACTGCAGAACAGTCTCAAAATTATCCTTTGTCAGTTCTTCTACGCCATAATTCTTTAAGGTCTTATTTGCCTCTTTCAGATAAGACTCAAGGATCTCTCCCGATGCATCTGTTAATTCTGAATTATGATCGGTCAGCTCAGCAAGTCCGTCCTTTAACTCTCTTGCTCCATCTAACAGCTCCTGAATACCATCGGTCAGATCGTCCTTCTGTCCCATCGTACGATTCCAGTATTCCTGAAAAAACGGATCTTCTACATCTCCGGATGTAAATTCCAGCTTCTCCAGACGGTCTTTTAGTTCATCATCCGTCATAGCACCATTTAACCGGTATGCATAATAATATTCCTCTGACTTTATACTTTTTTCTTCTGCGCGAAGTGTATCGTATACGTCAGCTGCAACAAATCCTGTACCAAAATGCAGGCAGTCGCATCCGGTATCTCCCAGAGATTTTAATACGTTATCATAATCCGGTGTTGTCCCGATTCCGGTAATGGTAAATTCCCGTCCGCCAAACGTAAGCACATCACCTAATGATATATTATTCTTCTCTGCAAACTGGCGTTCTACCACCAGCTCATTTTTCTTTTCTGCAAGTGTACCTTTTACCAGATTAATCTTATTGATCTCATCTCTGTTTGCAAAGATACGGAGCGTATGATCCTCGTCGATCTCATAGTCCATATAGAACTGTGGCTCGATCGTCACACCATCGGCTTCCAGATCTTCCATTTCCTTATCCTTCATCGGTACGAACAATGAAAAATCTCCATCCTCAACACACTGTCTGCTGTCAGCATTCTCACTTCCGCGAATGATCGTCTCTGCTGCGCCGACCAGACTGACTACCAGATACATGGTAAGTATGATCAGAAGGGACAATGCCAGATATCTTGGAAGGTTGCTTTTGAAATCTCTCCAAATCCTTTTTCTCAATACTTTCTGCATCTTATAAATCCTCCAATTCTGCTGCCGGTACCTTTGTCTCATTGTAATAATCTTTCCTGATCTGACCATCCTTTACGATCACGACCTGATCGACCATATTCTTAATGGAATTATTATGCGTTACAATCAGCATTGTCGTTCCATAAGTCGCATTGATCTTCTCCAGAAGGATCAGGATATCCCTTGATGTCTTGGAATCGAGTGCTCCGGTCGGTTCATCACATAAGAGCAGCTTCGGATTTTTGATCAGTGCTCTTGCGATCGCACATCTCTGCTGCTGACCACCGGACAACTGTGCCGGAAACTTATTCTGATGCTCTGTCAGTCCCAGTATCTCAAGCAACTCATCCATATTAAGTGGCTGATCTGTCAGATATTCACAGACCTGAATATTTTCCCGCACGGTAAGGTTTGGTACCAGATTATAGAACTGGAAGATAAATCCCAGATAATCTCTCCTGTAATCGGATAATTCATCTGCTTTCATACCTGCAATCTCGGTTCCATCCACCTTGATTGAACCGGATTCGATCGTATCCAGACCACCGATACAGTTCAATAACGTAGACTTACCGGAACCACTGGTTCCCTGAATGACACACATATCGCCCTGCTTTACCTGAAGGGATACTCCCTTTAAAACCTGTATGTAGCTTCCACCTTCTCCATAACTTTTTTTTACATCTGATACCTCTAAATACATACTCGCTTCCTCCTGTTATTTTTTGCGCTTACATAACACCGTTATGTTGTTATCATTTTTTAGCTATGCAAAATAAAATTTCACATAGCTTTTTGTTATCTATTCATCTCTCTGAAACAGTGCATACCATCCGGCAAGCAGATATTTCAATATGTCTCCCAGATGGGCAACTGCTTTTTCTTCATCAGGTTCATGTGTCAGCAAATGGACAAATGCATCGATCTGCATATGTGCCATCCAGTGTATCGTATAATCATCCGGTGCAGCAACTCCACACACCTTTGCCTGTGCGTCTGCCAGCATCCGGTAATTCTTCTCTGTAAATGCCACAAATTCATCAATACATCCTGCAAGACTTGATCCCTGACTCTTCGTCAGCAGAAGCTGTACCCGGTCATAGTTCTGATACAGTTCATGAATGATCCGCCGGGATGCATAGACGTCATCGCTGAAATCATCCTGCCCCTCCTGAAGCTCGCCTTTTACCTCCTGCAACTCCTGCTGCATATGTGCTTCCATCATCGTACGGATACTTCCAAGCACCGGTGCCACCAGTGAAGCAAATATATCATCTTTATCTTTAAAGAAGAAATATAATGCGCCGGTCGTCACACCTGCATTCTTACAGATATTACGGAGGGATGCGCCCTGATAGCCCTTCTCCATAAATTCATGCTCTGCGCTTGCAAGCAGCTTTTCTTTTGTCTCCCGATCGTCCTTCATCTCATCTCACCACCAGTTCTATTCCATTTCAACATATGAACAGTCATTCACATAACATCGTTATGTTACATCTAATATAAATATATGTCAAGCTTTTTTTTATGACAGCCGCTGTATTTTCGGCTAAACATTAAATCTGCTTGACGCCTTTACATGTTGCAACCGGCATTTCCGGTTCATATAACATAATTGCCGTTGCTTCCGTATAATAAAACCTCTACATAACGACGCTCACGCAGTTTTTCGTAATGTGAAACACATTGCCAGCATCTGCGGGTGCTTGTTTGAGATCGAAGATCGAGTTAGCACGGAGCAGGTGCGCATCAGGCATGTGTTTCAAATTGAAAAACAAGTGCGTCTCATGTAGAGATTTTATCAGGAGGAAGTAATCGGCATATTCAGAATACAAAACCGGAAATGCACTTAGTACACGTTAAAAGGGCTCCGGCATATATTCAAGGATTGATTCATTGAAAAACATGCGAAACCGGAGCCCCTATGTCAAACTATATTCTTTTTTCCTACTGCGGATGTCCTAACAAGGTATCCTTTTGTCTTAAATCGTAAACAAAATCCAACCAATGCTTTTTATAGGGCAAACGATTTTCATTTGTTAATTACTTGCTGATTGAATCTGTCTTGATGATGAACTTAACGCTGCCCTTCATATCATCTGAGATTCCACCGAAGGACTCGTAAGTTTCACCGGCCTTGATGACCTTATCACACTTCTCTGACAGAGAATCCAGATCATTTTCTGCATCATTTACAGCATCAACGATCTTATCTGTACCATCTGATAACTGCTTGCTGCCATCCTTTAAATCGCCACTTGCATCTGTAAGCTTTGTTGCGCCATCCTTTAATGTGCCTGCTCCTTCTTTCAGAGTATTTGCACCCTTGGACAAGCTTCCTGCACCACCATTCAACTTAACCATACCGGTATACAGGTCTTTTGTTCCTGAATATACTTTCTTTAATCCTGAATTAAGTGCGGATGCTCCTGTTGCAAGCTGTCCAACGCTGGTCTTTAATGTTGTAAGCTGTGAACTGAATGAGCTTAACTTACTAAGTACCAGATTTGCACCATATGAGATACCATCCTGATATGCTGTCGCATAACCTGACTTATAACCTTCTACATAAGCTGTACCATATGCTGACTGATAAGCTGTACCATATGCGCTACCATAGCCGGTTGTGAATGCATTTGTATAAGCTGTGCCGTATGCTGTACTATAACCCGATGTATAAGCTGTACCATAAGCTGTACCGTAACCTGACTTATAAGCTGCTCCGTATACATCACCATATGCAGTTGCAAATGCTCCCTGTAATGCAGCAAGTGTTGCATCATCCGGCTGAGAACCTGTCATCTGTGCATATGCAGATACAAATTCCTGGAAATAGGTTGCAAACTGACCGGATGCTTCGGATGCCACTGTTGATGTTGAAGGAGCTGCTGCCTGTGCTTCAGCTGCCACTGTAGAAGCAGATGGTGCTGCTGCCTGCGCCTCTTTTATAACCGCATCCTTAGATGGTGCTGCTGCCTGACCATTCTTCTGTGCCTCGGCAGAAACTGCATCCTTGTCAACGCTTGCTGCAATCTTATCTTTGTTTGCTGTCAGGTTATTTGTAATATTATTTGTGATCGTTTTCTTGATCGCTGATTTCTCTTTGTCACTTAATTCTGTCTTGGTTGGAAGGTTGATTCCTTTTACTGCCTTATTTAACTTTGCCAGTCCATCACTGATCTGCTTTGATCCTGATAAAACACCATTATCACCTTCAAATGCTGCCTTTAATGTACCTGCACCTGTTGTAGCTGAGTCAACGCCCTGAGCCAATGTAAGAGATCCCTTGTAAAGATCATCTGCACCGGTCTTTACCTGTGAGATACCATCTGACATAGAAGACACACCATCTGTGTAGTCCTTGATTCCTGATACCAGAGAATTCATACCTTCACTGTATGTGTCGACCAGTTCGTTGATATCAGATTCAGCACCCTTCAGATCCTTGTTATCGCTGTCCTTGGATAAGAATCCGGTAGAAGCAACCGTCATTGTCATATCCAGAGAGAAATCTGTACAGTCTGCTGTAACCTCAAAGTAATCCGGAATCTCAACATCTAACTTCTGCAGATCCAGGCTGTCCTGAAGGCCGGGCATACCCATACCAACAACGATACTGTTGTTTCCATCATTTACAACCTGACCATTCTCAACCTTGATATTTGAGAATTTGTCATTTGATAAGATCATACCGGTTGCCATCAGGAAAGGAGTATATACATCTCCACTCTTTGAATTATTGACATATTCAAATCTCATCTTTACCTTGCCGCTCTTGCCTGCCAGCTGATCCGGTGTGATCTCCTGATCATCCAGATAATAAGTAACCTTAACTTCTACAGGAACCTGCTCCTCTGACTTGCCCTGATAATAAATGGAATTGCCATCTGCCTTCCATACAAGTTCTCCATTATTCTCTGTAAATGTCTCGTCGCCTTTTACATTCTCGATATCAGTCAGGTTACTGCTATCCTTAATGGTTGCCTCACCATCTGTGTTCTTTAACCACTCACTGACGATAACGTCCTGCTTATTACCTGCTGCATCAGCAATAACGTAAACGGTTTCATCTTTATCACTGTCTGTATTCTCGGAAAGTCCGATAGAATTCTCAAGTACATCTGACAATTCTTCGTCGCTCTTACTCATGATCTCCGGGTTCTCTAATGTCTGTACATCTCCTGTTACTGTACTGCCACAGCCTGTAACGGATAACATCATTGCACCACTCAGAGCGATCGCCATAAATCTTTTTCTTGCTTTCATATTTTTATAACTCATACTAATTACCTCCTAATTTACTACTGCCGGTCAGCAGGACCATTGGAATCATTATTTACATCTATATATTTATCATCGTCACTGTAACTGTCATCAAAATCATAGTTATCAAAGTTTCCGGATTTCTTCTTTGCAAATGGTCTGTCTTCATTCAGGAAATCATCATCTGCCGTTTTCTGTTCCGAAGCCGGATCAACATTTTCCGCTCCGGCATAAGCTGCTTTCTGTTTGCCGGTAATACCCTTGAATCCGATTGTTGTATGGATGATCAGCTTATCGAATAACATCAACGCTGCAGGAAGCAGGAAGATGACGACAAACATACTGATGATAGCTCCTCTTGCCATCAACGTACATAAAGAACTGATCATATCGATCTCGGAATAACAGCCAACACCGAAGGTTGCGGCAAAAAAGCTTAATGCACTTACGATAATGGAAGTCATAGATGTCTGAAGTGCAACTGTAACTGCTTCTTTCTTAGCAAGGCCATTACTTCTCTCTCTCTTATATCTTGTTGTCATCAGGATCGCATAGTCAACGGTAGAACCAAGCTGGATCGTACCGATAACGATGGATGCGATGAATGGTAATGTTGTATTTGTAAATGCAGGAATACCCATATTGATAAAGATTGCAAATTCGATTACACATACCAGAATGATCGGAAGCGATACTGATTTGAATACGAATAAGATGATCAGCAGGATAACACCGATGGATACGGTACTTACTGTGTTAAAATCCTTATCTGTGATCTCGATCAAATCCTTTGTACAAGGAGCTTCACCGATCAGCATACCCTTACTGTCATATTTGTGAAGAATCGTATTGATCTCATCACACTGTGTATTTACTTCATCACTTGCTACTTTGTATTCTGACATGACTAACATCAGCTTCCATTCGCCATTGTCAAGCTTGGATTTCAAATCCTGTGGAATCATACTCTGTGGAATCATAGGACCAACTACAGATTCCAGACCAAGTACAGTCTTAACACCCTTGACATTCTTAATTTCTGAAATAACTTTATTAATACTCTTTTCATCCAGATTGCTGTCAAGCAAGATCATATGTGTAGAGTTCATATTGAATTCTTCTTCCAGCTTCTGGTTTGCCTGAATACTTGGAAGATCTTCCGGTAATGAGCTGTCGAGGTTATAGTAAACATCTGTATGTGTATAACCATATAACGCAGGAACCAGAAGGATCAGGAATAAGATATGGAAGATCCAGTACTTATTCACGATAAATTTGCTAAGCTTATCAAACTTAGGAAGTAAAGCTCTGTGACAGGTCTTTTCAATCGGCTTATCAAAGATCAGGATCATGGATGGGAGTACGGTTACACAACAGATAACACCGATAACAACACCCTTTGCCATAACGATACCAAGGTCAAGGCCTAAGGTAAAGGTCATGAAGCACAGTGCAACGAAACCTGCTACTGTTGTGATCGAACTACCGATAACAGATGAGAAGGTGGAAGCAATCGCATCTGCCATAGCTTCTTTATTCTCTTTGCCATTTACTTTTTTCTCTTCCTGATAACTGTGCCACAGGAAGATCGAGTAGTCCATTGTTACACCCAACTGCAGGACTGCGGTAAGTGCCTGTGTTATGTAGGAGATCTCTCCTTTAAATACATTTGTTCCCAAGTTATATACAATCGCCATACCGATACTTAATAAGAAAAAGATCGGTACGAGGAAGGAATCCATAGTCAGTGATAATACGATCAGCGATAAGATAACTGCTATGGTTACATAGATTGGAACCTCTTTATCACACAGATCCTTGGTATCCGTTACAACAGCTGACATTCCGCTGATGAAACACTGCTTACTTGCAAGCTTTCTGATCTGAGTGATCGCTTCCATTGTCTCATCGGAAGACATTGTTGTTTTAAAGATAATAGCCATCATCGTACAATCATCATTACGATATGCCTCTCTGATATCTTTCGGTAAAATCTCATCCGGAATTGAAATATCCATAATCGAGTCATACCAGATTACAGAATCAACATTGTCTACCTGTTCCATTTGTTTTTTTAATTTGACGACATCTTTATCGTCCATCCCTTCTACAAGGCACAGGGAGAAAGCACCCGTTCCGAAATCATCCGCCAGAATGTCCTGACCTTTCATGGTTTCGATATCCTTTGGTAAATATGAAAGTACATCATAGTTTACTCTGGTTTTCAAGAAACCAATCGCTGCCGGGATCAAAAGCAGGATACTGATAATTAAGATCGGTACACGAAGCTTTACGATCGCCTTTCCAAATTTGTTCATAGAATCAATCCTTTCGTTAATACAAAAAATGAACGGAAACCTTTTTCTTGTTTCCGTTCATAGAATATGATTATTTTGTTTGTTTGTAATTATACAAGATTTTAGGGTTGACAATTTTTTTGACATTTATCCGGAAATGTCAAAACGCATTCTAAAATAAGTATAAAAAAAGCCTGAACACCTGATAAATTCTATCATTTTCTGTACTGTCTGTTCACCAAGGTCTGTCCGGCTTCTGTTACTGTCTGTCATGATCGGATATATAGACTGCCTGCTTACACTTCTCAAGCATCTCCCTCATATAATCAGCCAGCTTCTCCGGTGCCATCTTCATACCACCCTTTGCCCATTCAACGATAATCCCACAGATCCCATATGCAAAGAACCGGGCAAATATGCCGCGTTCCTCGTTTTTCAGATGAGATTTCTCGTCTAACTTATCAATTGCCTCTTCAAAGGTCTGTTCTGCAACCTCAAGCATATACTGGATAATATAATCCTCTGCATGTTTGATCGTATTAATATAGAACTTTTTCTCCTCCTGCATCTGTGTGAGGATCGCGCCTAATTTCTCATCCCAGTTCTCTAAGGATATCCCCTCCATATTAGGAGCAAATAATTCATTAAAATAGATCCAGACCAACAGTTCGTATTTGTCCTGAAAATGATAGTAAAATGTCTGTCTCTTGATTCCACATCGGTCTGCGATATCACTGATCGATATTTTGTCATATGGTTTCTCTTTTGTCAGTTCTTTTGCACTTAATGCAATCGCTTTCTTTGTAAGATTTGATTCCGGCATATTCGTATAACTCTTTCTATATAATAATATCCCCATATGTCTAAAATGCAGATTTTCTTCCGCACCTGAAACACATGGAGATAGTATAGCACATCTATTATAACTCGGGCAACATGTCTTTCATGCTGTTTAATCCGATCATCAAGGTTGATGTATTATGCAGAAGTGCAGATGTTGTCGGTGCGATCACACCCGCAACTCCAAGCACGATCAGCCCGGTATTAAACCCTACGATAAAACGATAATTTCTGTGAATCCGTTTCATAAGAAGATTTGCAAGTATCTTCAATGTCACAATTTCATCCAGACTGTCCGCATCGATCGTAATATCTGCGACCTCTCTGGCAATCTCCGCACCATCACTGATCGCGATGCCTGCATCTGCTGCTGAAAGTGCCGGCGAATCATTGATACCATCACCGATCATGATAACCTTTCTGCCTGCTGCCTTCTCTCGATCTACAAATGCAGCCTTATCCTCCGGCAGTACCTCTGAATAATATTCATCGACACCGACATGCTCTGCGATCGCCTTTGCAGTCCGTTCACAGTCACCGGTCATCATAACGACCTTGGAGATTCCAACCGCCTTTAATCGTTCTACGATATCTGCAGATTCTTCCCTTAACGGATCCTCGATCAGGATTGCTGCCGCAAGCTCGTTATCGATCGCCAGATAGAGGTGGGAATATTCCACCGGAAGATCCTCAAATACTTCTTCCATTCCCGCCGGTATCGTACATTTCTCATCCTCGAATACAAAATGATAACTGCCGATGATCGCCTTGGAATCACCGATCATTGTCGAGATTCCATGAGCTACGATATATTTTACTTCCGAATGCATCTCTTCATGATCCAGGCTCTTTTGCTTTGCTGCATCCACTACTGCTTTTGCTATAGAATGTGGAAAATGCTCTTCCAGACAGGCAGCGATACGAAGCAATTCGTCCTCACTTGTTCCGTTAAAGGATACTACTCCCGCAACTGTAGGCTGTGCCTTTGTCAGCGTTCCGGTCTTATCAAATACGATCGTATCCGCTTCTGCTACCGCTTCCAGATACTTTCCGCCTTTAACTGTAATCTTACGGCTTCCTGCCTCACGGATCGCCGATAATACCGATACAGGCATAGCAAGCTTCAATGCACAGGAATAATCAACCATCAGGATCGCAAGTGCTTTTGTTACATTTCTTGTAAGCAGATAGGTAAGTATCGTACCACCTAAGCTGTACGGCACCAAACGATCTGCCAGATGCTCTGCCTTGCCTTCCAAATTGGATTTCAACTTTTCAGACTCATCGATCATCTGCGCAATCTTCTCATACCGGCTGGAACCGGATACCTCTTTTACTTCTATTATGAGAGAGCCTTCTTCTACCACTGTTCCGGCATATACCACGTTTCCTGCCGTACGTCTGACGGATACGGATTCTCCGGTAAGCGATGCCTGATTTACCATTGCTTCACCATCACAGACAGTTCCGTCAAACGGAATGATCGTTCCGACATTGACAACGACATGATCTCCTTTCGCGATCGTATCAGAATCAACCAATATCTCGTTATCCTCTGTCTTTAACCATACTTTTCCGACATTTAATGACATCGTACGTGCCAGATCATCGACCGACTTCTTATGTGTCCACTCCTCAAGCAGTTCACCGATTCCAAGCAGGAACATGATCGAACCTGCGGTCTTCATATCACCTCGTAAGACAGATACTCCGATGGATGTTGCATCCAGTACCGGAACTTCGATCTTGCCCTTTGTCAGCGTCTTAATACCTTTCCAGATATATTTAACAGACATCAGACCTGTGTAAGCTGCCGATATCGGGTATGGAAGAAACCATTTTCTTGCATAATGGAAGATGACCTTATCGATCAGCTTCTCCTGATACATCGCATTCGTCTCTCTGCCGCTTCGTTCCAGATAACCATTTGGGACTTTTACATCTTCATAATGAAATCTGCGAAGTCTGTCGATAATGATATCCGGATTTCCCGTATAACAGATCACTGCATCCGCCGTCCGGTCATACACCTTTGCCGAGCTGACCGGTTCAAAAGACTCCAGATAATATAAAAGAATATCAGCTTCTTCATATGACATATGATTCTGACACATATGTACACGCAATCTGCCATTCATCTTATCTTTTATTATGAATTTCAATTCAGCTCATCCTCTTATCTAAATTTTTCTTATGCCTCTGCTGCTTCTGTATTTTCTGCCGCAGCTTCACATGCACACTCAGCAGTTTCTTCTGCTGTCTCAGCAGGAATATCTTCTACAACGACATCTTCTTCTGCTTCACGATCTGCATTGATCTGCTTTGCGCCCTGGTAAATGTCATCTACATTTTCCTGAATGGTTGTAGCTGTGTTCATAACACACTTCTTTGCACGAAGAGCCGCTGCTGTACAGTTTGTGTAAACCTTCTTTGCATCCTTGCTTGATAATACCTTGATACCTGCCGTACCAAACAATAAACCTGCTGCAAATATTCCAACTTTCTTAATATCCATGATAATATACCTCCTGATTGTATTAATATATTTTGATGCACATTATAGCATCATTTCTTTTTTTTGCATGTATTTTATCATTTTATTCACATATTTTTTACATCTGATCATTCGCAAACATGTACACTTGTTCTACTCGTGAACTATCACCTTATGTTGCCTGTAAAAGCTTCGATAAAACAGAAATCCTACTATAGTAGTGATTACCTCCGTAACCGGGAAAGTCAGCCAGAAATACACAAATCCAAATCTGGAAAACAGATATCCAAGCGGTACAAATAAGAACACAGTTCTCATAATGGTTAGAAACGAACTCTTAAACGCATATCCGGTTGCCTGCAAAAAGACCGGATAAATCTGCGCACCTACCATCGGTATAAAACTGATCCCAATAAATCGGAATCCCTGCACTCCGATACGGATAACTTCGCTGTCCTTCGTAAATACAGACAGCATAGGGTCCGGAATAAATTCAAAGCATAACGTTCCGATGAACATCAATGCAATTCCCCATATAAATGCAACCGTCATCGTATGTTTACAACGATCAATACTCTTTGCCGCATAGTTATAGCTAATGATGGGTACAATGCAGGTCTGAAGAGCACCCAGTGGTATAAAGAAAAATGTCTGCCATTTGTAATACAATCCAAGTGCTGTCACTGCCTCATCGGAAAATCCTGCAAGGATCATATTTAATCCAAATATGTAAAATGTATACGTTGCCTGCATGATGATATTCGGAATTCCAAGAGCATAGATCCTGCGAATATCCTCGGGATATTTGCAAATAGACGGCGAACGGCGAAATCCCTTCTTCATAACAAGAAGTGCCGCAACGACCTGTCCTGTGATCGTTGCAAATGCAGCTCCTGCGATTCCAAGCTTTGGTATACCAAAAAGCCCAAAGATCAAAATCGGATCTAACACGATATTCGTGATAGCCCCTGCGATCTGCGCGATCATCGGCGTCTTCATATCTCCGTTTGCCTGAAGTACCTTTGTCCATATACTCTCTGTAAACAATCCAATACTGCCTACGCACACAATCCTTCCGTATGTAATTATATCAGCAATTACTGTATCCGAGTTTGTCTGCAACCGTGCATATGCAGGCATCAGCAGATAACAGCTTACTGCAAATAAGATCCACATAATGATCGCCAGACTAAAGCCGATGCCTGCTACCTCATCTGCCTTCTTATACCTCCTTATTCCCAGAAAATGTGCAATATTTGTATTGATTCCAACACCTGTTCCAACTGCCAGTGCGATCATCAGAAGCTGAACAGGATAAATGATCGATAACGCCGTCAGACCGCTCTCTGAGTATTTCCCGACAAATAAACTGTCTACTATATTATAAAGAGCCTGTATCAACTGTGCCAACATGACAGGCGGTGCGATCTTAAAAAAGATCTTATTGATCTTTTCTGTGCCGTAAAAACTACTGTTTGTTTCCATTTTGTTTCCCCTGAATTTATTCCTTCACCTGTAATTTTTCTTCATCTTTTAATTCATGATAAAATGCATCCAATATACCCACATAATTTTTATTCCATGGCTTTTGTTTGCCACAGTAATGCAGGATTACTGCATTCTCGCGTACCCATGTTCTATCTATCTTCTCATGGTTCGGTTCCATATTATAAAATGCTATCATTCTGTCACTTAAATTATACCGCATGGTATCGATCAAACCGATATGTGTACCGTACAGTGCAGCAATGATATCCTGATCCGGTAAAGTCAATGTCTTTCTGTGTTCTTCCACAAATCTTCCCACTTCGTGAAAATCCTGTTTTTTTCTCAAAACATCCAGATTCATTAATATTACGCCCGTATTGATATATGGAACCTTTTCCTCTATTCCCAGTCTTAACCGGTTCATCTTATTTAAGAACTTTCTGATATGTGTACAAGCTAAAAAATAGTTATCTTCAAAATCCATCTCATACAGTTCCTTCAATGAACGAATGACAATTATATCCGCATCAAGGTACAGGATCCGATCCAATGTCTCCGGTAATAATGCAGATGCATATATTCTGTAATATATCTCCATCGGATAACGGTCTGTCTCCGGAAAATTCATATCTTTACGATACTTCATATCGATGAAATGAAATGTTACGGAATTCCCCTCTATATCTTTGTCATATCGTTCCAACTGTTTCTGATCATTCAGATCAAGATCAGAATGAATCACATATATATCATACCCACCTTCTGATGGGAAACGGATAATTGATCGTACACAATCATCCAGATGTTCCATAAAGCCCTTATTAATCGTAAATAATAAATTCATTTCATATACCTCATCCCATGATATTTTACTTCCGGCTTTTTACAATTTACTACTCTGAATATCTCCGGTCAATCCATAATTTCTGAATCGCGTGCAATAATTCTGTACCTTTATTTAAAATCAGATTAAGGCACACCAAAACTGCCGGCAGATAAAAATCTGCCGGCAGCCGTCTATTTTAGATCCCCAAACCTCAAACTTCTTTGGAATCCTTCCATGCCGCATTTATGCTTTATGAATTTATTTTGTTTTTACTGCCACCGCATTGCTCCAGTCTGAACAGATTTTTGTTGTCTTTCCATTCTTCTTCACATTCTTATAAGTACAGATCCGCACATAGTACTGTTTCTTTGTACTTAACTTTGTAATCTGTTTACTCTTTGCCTTATTGGAAGATACTGTTGTCAGAATCGAGCCTTTAAATGACTTATTGGTAAAACACTGAATGATGTAGCCACTGGTGTTCTTCGTCTGCTGCTTCCAGTTGACCGTAACCTTTGCCTTTCCTGCCTTTACGGATTTGACCGTTGTTCCGGCAGGTGCAATACGAAATGTCAATGTCTTCTTGCCACTATATTTCTTACCCTTTAACTGAATCGTAACTTTGTAGTTTCCGATAGCCTTTCTGCCTTTTGCATAAGTCACTGTATAGTCCTTACCCTTTTTCAGCTTCTTGCCCTTGGTATCCTTTACCGTGACAACTGGCTTCTTCGCTTTCTTATCATATGTATAAATGCTCTTGCTAAGCTTTACATTGCTGATCTTATTGATCTTCTTTGTAGATAAAGTCTCGCCACAGGACTTGCATTTCGTCACAAGCTTTCCATCCGCATTGAAGGTTGCTTTCTTCTTTACACTCTGAACCTGCTCCTTATGCTTGCATCCTGTCGTTTTCTTTGCTGTCAGATGATAGGATGTTCCTGATACATATATGTTCACATATCCCTTGATCGGCTCTCTTACATAGGATGCTGTATATCCGCTTCCATCCTTATCGAGATTATACCATTCCTCCTTGGTAAGAACGACATTATCGGAAGACGGCTGACCGATATACCAGTCTGCTGCTTCTCCGTTTGAATCAGTGATCGAACCGATACTGATCAGATCACATTTTACATAAGATGTCACACCATTCTTAATATCAAGCTCAAATATGCATTTCTTACCGGTCTTATCTTCGATGTATTCCTGCTCACCTGAGGATTTGCCTCTATAAGTATATGCTGATATCTCCTCCAAGGTTTTGTAATACCCCATATTAAACGGATTAAATGCAGAATATCCATGTTCGATCTCATGTGCATAATAGAGATTTAGGGATTTGCAATAGATCAGCTTATAGATATAATAGCTGGTATCATACATATCTATCGCATATTTGGAATTTGCATCTCCATCCTTCATGTACACCTCAAATACAGAAGGCTCATCACTCAGCCATACAACGGGATATGTGATATACCGGTCTGTATATGCCGCCTCCGTCTTTAAGGTTTTGTCTGTGTCTGCATCAACACAGTTTTTATATTTCTCTGATATTGAGTTTACATAGAACGGCATCTTATCTGTGCCTGCGTAGACATCTACAACTGCCTTTCCGCTTACCTTAAGAACGGCTTTTGTACCTTCCGGCTGCATGGTAATTCCACAATTTTTTTCCTTATTCTTATTAATCGTCAGAGTACCATCACCAAGAATCTCAACAGATCCGCCATAACCATAGCCCCATACAATAAGACTCTTGATCTGGTTATCACCCACCAGCTTGATCTTGAAGTCATCCCCCATCTCATTTGCCTCAATTGACATCGTTGGGTGTTTATAATTCGTAAGCGTTAAAGTATTCGTCTTCTTATCATAAACTGCCCCTTTTACAGTCTCTGCTTTCTGTGAACCTGTAACATATACAAAATGATTTGTATTCGTTCCACCCCGATTATAAATATTGATATACGCTGCACTATACTCTCCTGTATTTGGTCCATTTGCTGCCTGTACTGTCATCACGCATCCAACCCACATGCACAAAACCGCCAGCATCAGAGATACCTTTTTGAAATGTTTCATACCCATTTCCTCCTTTCATGGTTATACTATGCCATGAAGTATATCTGATAAACTGGCGATTTATAAGTTTACATTTGTTCTTTTTTGTATTTTTACCGCAATATCGTCACATAAATCCACTCAAAAGCAAGTTTTTATTAACAGGACTCACATCTTCCAGGATTGATCATCATATAGGCTTGAATCCAGTCCTATTCCAATCGTCAGACACATTTATACCTTTATCTGTTTCTCCACGCATAATAGAACTGGATCAAGCCGATCCTTGACCTTGTATCTGTCTTTTCATTCAGCGATGAGATATGTTTATAGAGCGCAGTCCTTGAAATATACAGCTTTCCTGCAATATCCTGCACACTTTCATCCGATTCCAGAAGTTCTCTTAACACTTCCTGCTCTCTGTCTGTCAGACGATATTTCTCTGCAAATCGGGAAAAATAATCAACAGCGTCTGTACCGTCCGACTCTTTTATCACATTTTCCGATTCAATGTCGTGTTTTCCTGAAACCGAATCAAATACAGAACCCGTTGTTGCAGATGCAACTTCCACCGTAAGCCCATCCATATCTTCCTTACGTTCAAATCGCTCCTCTATGATATTCACGCGAAGCTGACTACTGTAAATGAACATCGCTATACTGATCATCACAAATAAAATAAGGATCACAATACTCGCAAAAAGCATCGGAGATAATCCCTCGCCGTTTCCATTTCCATCTGCATTTATCGACATGGCATACGGCAGCATGGTTGAGATAAAGCCGACGATACCGGCTCCGATATTATTGATAGCTCTGCCGAATCCTGCCCATAATGCTGAGATTCGCGTATAATAAGATACTTCCATAAAACCGGTTGTGAAGAACACAACGAAAAATCCTGCTGCCGGATAGAACACAAGCAGTCCAGCAAGGACCGAGCCACCTATACCGATCAATAAGATACAAAGCACGGATAAGACCGTCACACAGTACATGACCAGACTCATATATCTGCGTTTCTTCAGATCAAATAAAATTCCCGCAAGGATTCCACTTAAAGCCAACAGAAGTCTCGGCCATTCACCTACATCGATCGCACCCTTTGCATGATAGTAAGTAACAATATTATCCAGAGCCGCAAATATGAATGTCATTAAAAGGACACAACAAACCAGCGCTCCACAGGTAAGTCCCGGATGAATCGAGGCATTATTCTGCACCTCCGCCTCATCCTCTATCTTAAAACAATCCACAAGTATTACAAAGATCACAACAAATATCAGTAGCATAGATGCCTGAATCCGATTGTCTGTGATCAGATTATTATTTACAAACTGAAGCAACAGACCTGCCGCATAAGCAGTTCCAACCATCAATGCCATATGATTACCGTTTTTCAGGATATCCGCTGCCTGATCATGCACCTTACTGCCAAACATACCCGCAAACAAAAAGAACACGCAACCCCAGATTAACAGACTCCGTTCCGATCTGTTACCTGTCATCATCCAAATACTTAACATACAGATCACTCCTGAAATAATCTGCATGACCATTCCTTGTCGGCTTCCTCGATAGTGTTTCAAAATCGGATAGACCAGAAATCCTGCTGCACTGACTGTAAGAATAATGCTCTGTGCCCATACAACCCGACCTGCAGGTACCAGTTCCGCCATCCGATCATCAAAGAAATATTCCGTTCCCAGAAACAAAAAATTAAAAACCGCCAATCCTGTTATGGCCAATATATAATTTCTGTATTTCCCCTTTTGATTCTTCTGCTCGGACATATATACTTCCCCATTATCTTTATAATTGTCTCATTTGTTCCCTGTCTTCCAATATTCCCCCAGCGTAAACTATTCTGTTAATGTACTACGCCCTGTCCTCAAGGTCAAACGTAACTTTTATCAAATATGTCTCTTTGTTTTCTTCTTGCAACCGTTCCGTTAGTTCCCGTACGATATTCTTTTCCTGCCCCTGCCATTCCGATGGAACAACCATATCAAAAACAAGTTCTTTCTTTCCACCATGAGTGTGTACGCGGAAATCATGGATTGTTATTTCTGCATCTATTTGCTGCAGGATAGTAAGTACCTGATGATGCATCTGATCAAGCTCTGCATCGTCCGTAATAACCGGATCATAATGAATGACCATATGCACACCAAATCGGTTCAGACATTCCCGTTCGATGCGGTCAATCTCATCATGACACACCATTGGATCGATCTTCTTATCGATCTCTACATGAATACTTGCATACTGTCTGCCCGGTCCATAATCATGTACCAACAGGTCATGGCAGCCAAGTACCAATGGACAGCTGCTTATATATCCAATAAGCTGTTCCCGCAAACCGGTATTTGCACCTTCTCCAAGAAGCGGAGAGATTGTATCCTTTGCAAGCGAAATTCCGCTTACAATGATAAAAACAGATACCAGCCCACCCATAAGACCATCTATTTTCCATCCGCTGATATGTTCTACAACTGTTGCGGCAAGAACCGCAGCTGTTGTCAGCACATCATTTCTGCTGTCTGCGGCTGCAGCAAATAAGGTATTTGACTGAATCTTATCTCCCATCTTACGATAAAAAAACATCATCCAAAGTTTTACCAGGATCGAACCGATCAGCACAAGGATTATCAGCATGGAAAATTCGATCGATGCCGGATGGATCAGCTTGAGTACCGATGTCTTTGCCAATTCAAATCCGATCACAAGGATCATAGCAGCCACAACCAGACTTGCCAGATATTCAAATCTCGCATGTCCGTATGGATGTTCTTTGTCTGCCGGCTTCTCTGCCAGCTTAAATCCGAGTAATGTTACAATGGAGCTTGCTGCATCTGACAGATTGTTCAATCCATCTGCAGTAATTGATGTAGATGCGGCCAACTTTCCAATCACAAGCTTGCTGCCTGCCAACAGCAGGTTACACAATACCCCTATGAAACCGGTCATCTTACCGACCGCTGCCCTTTTCTTAGAATCCTGATTTTCTTGTGCCATAATAGTTACCTCCGCATATATAAGATAACTTTATGCAACGCAATTAATAATCTTTCCTTCAGATTAATAGAATTATCTCCGACCGGCTGTAGCCGGAATAATAAAAAACCTGCGGAACAAATAGTAACTACTGTCCCGCAGATCATAAATTCATTCTTTATCTGCTGCCACCCTGTGTGGCCCGGCCCTGTGGTCATCCCACCGCCTGCTCAGTTTGTACTGTAGATTGATATGCAGTGCAAAAAGTATTGATACATTATAGCATGCGGTTACCCATACATCAAGTGCCGGTTTCTGATATTTTGAAGGATCTGCCACCGGAAATCTGCTTCCGGCGGCTATCCTTATTTGTACTCTGTATTACTTGGATGCGGCAGGATTTAACTTCTTGGTCTTGATCTCATCCTGAAGCATTGCAAGGAACTCATCCATAGGAACAGTTGTTGTCTTCTGCTCACCATGAAGTCTGTAGCTAACAGTCTTATCATTTACCTCATTCTTACCAAGGATGATCAGATACGGAACCTTCTCAACCTGAGCAGCTCTTACACGATAGCCAAGCTTCTCTGCACGTTCATCGATCTCGACACGGATGTTGTTGTCATCTAAGAAATCATACAGCTCATGTGCATATGCATTTAATTCCTCATCTTCATTCTTTACAGGAAGGATTCTGGCCTGTACCGGTGCTAACCAAAGTGGCAGATTTCCCTTTGTCTCCTCCAAAATGTATGCCATGAAACGATCTAAGGAACCAAGGATTGCTCTGTGAAGAACGACAGGAGTCTTCTTTGTACCATCCTTATCAATATATGTCAGGTTGAATTTTGCAGGAAGACAGAAGTCAAGCTGGCATGTAGATAATGTATATTCATTTCCGATCGCCGGCTTAACATTTACATCAAGCTTTGGACCATAGAATGCTGCTTCACCGATCTCTTCTGTGTATTCGATACCGATATCATCCAATACTTTACGGAGTGCGTCCTCCGCTGTATTCCACATCTCATCGTCATCATGATATTTCACCTTATCCTCAGGATCTCTTAGGGACAGAACACAACGATAATCTGTGATATTGAAATCCTTATAGGTATCGAAGATCAGGTCAACAACCTGCTTGAATTCAGATTCGATCTGCTCCGGTGTTACAAACAGATGGGCATCGTTCTGACAAAAATGTCTACCTCTCTCGATTCCTTTTAAAGTACCACTGGCTTCGAAACGGAAATCATGTGCGATCTCGCCGATACGGATCGGAAGATCTTTATAGGAATGCATTTTGTTTGCATAGATCATCATATGATGCGGGCAGTTCATTGGACGAAGCACGAAAGACTCACCCTCAACTTCCATTGCAGGGAACATATTGTCTTTGTAATGATCCCAGTGACCGGATGTCTTGTAAAGATTTACCGTACCAACACAAGGAGTCATAACATGACGGTAGCCAAGCTTTCTTTCCTTGTTCTTGATATAATTTTCAAGCTCCTGCCATACGATATAACCCTTTGGAAGGAACATAGGAAGTCCACGTCCAACCAGATCATCTGACATGAACAGATTCATCTCTTTACCGATCTTTCTGTGGTCACGGTCTTTGGCTTCCTCTAATAACTTCAGATGTTCTTCCAGTTCTTCTGCTGTAGGGAAGCATACACCATAGATTCTCTGCATTACATGGTTCTTGGCATCACCCTTCCAGTATACACCGGAATATTTTACTAACTTGAAGTTCTTACATAATTTTGTGTTATCAACGTGTGGTCCGCGACAGAGATCTGTGAAATCTCCCTGATCGTAAACTGTAATATTGCCATCCTCTAAGCCTTCGATCAGATCCAACTTGTAGAAATCATCCTTGAACATTTCAAGTGCTTCTGCCTTTGTAACTTCACGTCTGTAAATCTTCTTGCCCTCTTTACAGATCTTCTTCATTTCTTTTTCGATAGCTGCGATCACATCATCGTTTACAACATCATCGCCAAGGTCGATATCATAATAGAAACCTTCTTTTACAACCGGTCCAACCCAGAACTTTGCATGTGGATACAAATGCTTTACAGCCTGTGCCATAACATGGGCGCAGGAATGATTGAGCGTATTTAATCTCTCGTCTGCTTTAAAATCTACCATTTTCTTATTTCCTTTCTTTTACCTGAACTGACATCCCACCCAATGGTACAATGTCCGATAATTATTTGTACAGGAATCATTCTGTTTCTTTGTCTATTGCACAAAAAACGCCCCTGTACAGACGTTTTTCATCTATACAAGGGGCGATTATAATTCTTATATCGCGGTTCCACCCTTTTTATTTCCTGCGGAAATATCTCATTCATGATGATAACGGAATCACCGGACCGGATTAGGGCCGCTCAGAGCTGGTCTTCCTGAATGACTCCTCTAAGATACTTCCACCAAATGTATCTCTCTCTGTAGATTCTTCGTTCAGTACTGTTCTCATCAACACGTTATTCAAAGTATATTTCAACTGTTCCGCACTGTCAAGTAGCTTTTTTCGGTTTTATAACCATTTTTTTCTGATTGAATGATCTAAGGATTTTCCGTTAATACCTAAGACTATGGTCTCTGTCCAAGTCCGCCTTCCAGAGTGATCGTCTCTCCTGTCATATATTTGAAATCAGGGGATGCAAGCTGTACACATACACGTCCGATCTCAAGCTCTGAATCACCGAAATGACCCATCGGAGGTGTATGAACATTCTTGTCAAATGCATCCGGATATGCATTCTTGAACTGCTCTAACTGTGCTGTCCATGCAAGCGGACAGATGATATTTACATTTACGCCATCCTTTGCCCATTCTGTTGCTGCAACTCTTGTAAGTCCACGGATTCCTTCTTTTGCTGCTGCATATGCGCACTGTCCAAAGTTACCGAACAGACCTGCGCCGGATGCGAAGTTGATAACAGATCCCTTGCTCTCTTTCAGATATGGATAGCACGCTTTCATATAATAAAAGGTTGCATACAAACCGGAATACATCGCCAGATTAAACTGATCTGTTGTATGGTCAGCAAGCGGAACACCGGATGCCGATGCCTGTGCATTATTAACCAATACATCGATACTGCCAAATGTATCGATCGTCTGCTTTACAACATTTGCAACAACTGCCTCATTATCCGCACCGGCAGATACATCTGCTGCAACAGCCAGAACTTTTATACCATATAAGCGTTCCAGTTCTTCTTTTGCATCTTCCAACTTCTTCACATTTCGTCCTGTGATCACGACATTTGCGCCTTCTTTTGCATATGCTGTGGCGATACCGTAACCGATCGAACCACATCTGCCATCACTTAACACGGCACGTCCTCCACCTGTGACAATAACTGTTTTACCTGTTAAAAATCCCATTTTCTGTTTTCTCCTTATATTATTTGAAATCCGATACCTTCAGACTGTTTTCCAGCCTTATACAAATATCCCAGTCCGTTTGTATCATATATAATACTCGTTATCTTCTATATCTTTCGATCATATCCTCCCACTGACAGCCTGCTTTCAAATGCACTCTGTTCTAATGGTTTATCATACAGATATCCCTGCGCATGGTTACAGCCAAGTTCCAGAAGAAATCTTGCCTGCTCCTCCGTCTCAACTCCCTCGGTTATGACATTCAGATCCAACTGTCTTGCCATCTGAATGATACTCTTAATAATGATCTGATCCTGTGTTGAAAATGCCTCATGATTGATAAATGACCGATCGATCTTAATCTCGTTTACCGGAAAATCCCGAAGAACACTCAAGGTCGAACAGCCTGTACCAAAGTCATCAATCGATGTCGCAATACCTGCTTCTGACATATTCCTGATAAAGTCATACAGATCCTTCTGTTCACTTGCCTCTGTCGTCTCTGTTACTTCTATGATGATATACTTTGGATCAATATCATACTCTTTTATGATCCTTATAATTCGTTCTGCCAACATCCGCGGATCATGCCCAACCCCGGAAATATCATTTCTCGATATATTCACAGATATCGGAACAAGCTTATACCCTTTCTCAATCCATTCATTTATAGCCTCACATACCCGCTTCAGAATATACAGATCCAGATGAATGATAAATCCATTTCTCTCCATGGTCGGAATAAACCGAAATGGTTGTATCACTTCTCCGTTACGGATCCATCTTGCAAGTGCCTCTGTACCTACGATCTGACCTGTCCGAATATCAACCTTCGGCTGATAATACACCTGAAATTCCCGTTTCTCCAACGCCTCAGGAAGCATCTGTTCCATCCGCTGAACATCTACTGTTTCTTTCAGCATCTTGTCCGTTAAAAACGCATACGGAAGCTTGTGCTGTCTGGCATAACTGACTGCAATCGACAAACCGTTCATAATATCTCTGGGATCTCCGTCCTTTGCCGTTATCTCATAGACACCTGCCGCTGCCACTATATATACCGGAACGATCCGTCCCATATACTTTGCTGTTACCTCAACCTTTTCCAGAAGATGAAGAAACTCTTCCGTTCTGCTTTTCTTGACCAGCGCCATGAAATTGTCTCCACCCAGATGCGCCAGCGTCTCGTCCTCTGCCAGCCATTTTCTGACAGCGACTGCATACCGCTTGATCATAAGATCTCCTTCTGGCCCGCCATATTTGTAGCTGAGCAGTCCAAAGCTTTTCAGGTTAAAATAAAAGCCGTTGTACTGACAGATCGTCTGATCCTGACAATGCTGCTGTATGATCCTGACAAAGCCTGCACTGTTCGGGAGCATCGTGGTCAGATTACAATACGAATATTCTTTTGTCTTACGGATCAGTCTGGATCTCGTCACATGAAGATATAAAACCTCAAGGAGTAACGCTATATCCTCTTTTTCTTCCTCGCTCCATTCTACATTTTCACATGGGAATGCCGTCATCTCACAATATCCGTTTTCTACAGCAGGAAATGTCTTCTGATATTTGCCTTTCTCGGAATACAAACCATCCCCCGCATAAAATACATCATGACGATCTTCATTCTGTACAGATTTGATATGTGCCTCAATATGCAAATGTCCCTCTACCCTGCCGATCTTAAGCCGCTCAGCCAGAGGTTCAATCGCCTTTTTGAATCCATCAAATGTATTCTCAAACTGTAGTAATTCCTGTACATACAGTTCTATATCTTTTTTCTTTATTCTCTCTTTGATATCATCCATAACCACAGGATCCTCCCTCGCGTACTATACTAATATTCCTGTTTCATAGAACTTAATAAATTTATTATAACACGCTTTTTCTTTTTACGGGCGAAAAATATTCTATTTTGAAATTATTGAGTACTTTTAAGCAAATAAGACTATCAAAATAACTATCCTATTTGTTTTCTGCTTTTATTTATAAAAAATCTCCTTATCTATTTTCTTAAATGGATAAGGAGATCGTGTCCTATTTAAAATCATGCTAACATACCATATGGAACGTTTGCAAAATTATTTATTCTCTTTGAATAAATCCGTACTGAAGTACCGTTCTGCACGGTCTGCAAGAATAGTTGCGATCACTTTATCCTTGCCATACTTCTCTGCCATCTGCATAGCAGCCCATGCATTTGCACCGGATGAGGTACCAACTAACAAGCCCTGAACCTTTGCCAGCTGTCTGGCTGTCCGGATGGCATCTTCATCTGATACTTCCACAATATCCGTTATAATATCCGTATCTAATACATCCGGAATGAAGCCATCCCCAATTCCCTGAATCTGGTGGCTTCCCGGTCCATCTCCATGAAGAGCTGATACTCCTTTCGGCTCCACTGCTACGATCTTTGTGTCCGGATTCTGTTCCAGCAGATACTTTGCAATGCCCTGTAACGTTCCACCACTACCGATACCGGAAATATAAATGTCAATCTTTGTTCCAAGCTGCTCACACATTTCTACTGCTGTCTGACGATAATGGATATCAGGATTAGCAGGATTTATAAATTGCTGTGGCATGAAATACCGTTCCGGATCGGAAGCTACGATCTCATTTGCTTTATCCACCGCTCCACCGATGCTTAATTCCGGATCCGTGAGTACCAGCTCCGCACCAAGTGCTCTGATGATCTTCTTTCTCTCATCACTCATATTCTCTGGCATCACAATGATAACAGGATAACTCTTTCGAATACCACATAACGCGAGTCCGATTCCAGTGTTTCCACTTGTTGGTTCAATAACTGTCATTCCCGGTTTCAAACGTCCTTCCATCTCTGCTGCCTCCAGCATATTCTTTGCAATCCTGTCTTTGATACTTCCACCCGGATTTAAGAATTCTGCTTTTGCATATATGTTATAACCAGTAGTTTCTTTCAAACACATCAGTGGTGTACCACCGATCAAATCCAATACACTATTGTAATACATTGTCTATCTTTGCTCCCTATTCTATCTTTACTAACATAATATTGTACCACTACCAAACATTGACTTCAATTACAAAAATCTCCTCAGGAAAAATACACATAACATTTTCCTTTACACGTTTTCCACTAATAACCAATCGTTCTAATCTGTTCTGATATGCACAAGCTACCGGCTCCTGTCCTTCCATTTTTCTCTCCGAAGATACACCATCATATTCACACTGGTCACATCCCTTATATCTCTAGAAAGGGAATGTCCATGAACAAATATTTCCTTATCATTCTGTAAGTGCTTCATCTTATTATTAAAAATACTGGTTCCAATCCTTTACTTCAGTGATTTCAAACATCCATTCACCATCCAGGTCTATTTCCAATGGAATCAGGCCATTAATACATTTTCTTTCAAATATGCCGTCTTCTCGCTGTAAATCACCACAGATTTCAAAGGCTATTACTGTATAGGTATTACAATTACCACCATGAAAATAGAATACCTGCAAGTGGTGACAACACAATCATGATCATGGAAAACGTAAAAGATTCCATAGATATCAATGTTGCCCTCTGTTCCGAAGGGAACATATTCTGAAGTATCGTATTTGTTCTTACCTGTAATGCATCATCACAAAATGCCGCAATAAATCCACCTAATGTCATAATCACATAATTACCAGAATGTTCCACTGCTATACCAAGAAGAACAAGGAATCCGGTTAATACAAATACTGTTCTGTACCGTAAACGATCACACAACAGAATCACCCTTGCTCCAAGGATTCCTCCAAGTTCCATAATAAAGAGTGCCATTCCAAGCAAGGCATTTGGGATTCCACTCTCCGGCAGCTTAGCCTGTAAGAAAAATAACAGTAAAATATCCCCTGCTCCTACCAGCGAATTTACCAACATCAAAACTATTGCTCTCCTTGCATCCTTTAGAAACTGAATACTTTCCCACCAGCAGTCAACCAATGCACGGACAATTGTATTTGCCTTATGATCCCTGTGTTCTCTATGTTCCCATATTCTACCTAAAACAAATATCTGAACCAGACACATTAAAATATCCGTTCCATATGCGGCTCTATAACCAATGTATAACGCAAATCCTGCACACAAAGTTGATATTCCATTACACAAACGGTATATACTCAACTGATCTGATTCATATTTTGCATAATAGGATTCTTCTCCATAGATTTTTAAAGAATCATATGCTAAAGCATCTCCCGATCCTGATGAAAAATTGTAACTCATCGCATGAAGTGCAATAGACAGACATATAGTAAACAGATTCCCTGATGCGATCATAACAACATTTGCAATCATTCGTAAAATACTGCTCACAATCAACATATTTTTTCTTCCAAATACATCCGCAAATATTCCTGACGGTATCTCAAAAATAATGCTGGTTACATGAAAGACCGTTTCCACAAAACCTATTTCGACCAAACTATATCCTCTGGCAGCCAATATTGCCACCCAAGCCCCTGTTAAAGATAAATTTCCAAGGACGGATGATGTGTATAAATATCCTATTTGTTTTCTAATTGTGTTCATAAAAAAATCTCCTTATCTATTTTTCTTAAATGGATAAGGAGATAGTGTACTTTTTTATTACGTTTTATATCATTGTTCTGATATATGACTTGTTCTAAAAAAAGGCACACTATCCCCGTAAAGAACACATGTATAACCTTTTTTCAGTTGTAGATTTGTCATTTTCCAGAACATAATCTTAATCCTTTCAATATCAACTCATAGAATTGTACGGTTAGGATAGCATATCCTGCCTTCATTTGCAAGGGTATAAAAACTCACTTTATTCGCAGCATTATCGAAAACCGCTTATCCCTTACCTCTGCTGATACTGTATATCCCAGCTTATCTGCCAGGCATTTTACAACATATAAACCAAGTCCTGCGCCTTCCTCCCGGCGGGAATTGCCACGGTAGAAGGCGTCAAATACATGGTCGATGTCGATCTCATTGTCAGTCTCTATATCATTCGTGAATGTAATGGATACTCCGTCCGTATCCTGTTCTAAGCAGACGCTGATCCGGGTATCCGCATATTTTCCGGCATTGGAAAAGAAATTTGTAAATATCCGGTTCAGAACTTCCTCGTTGCTCTGAACCCAGACTGCACTTTCCGGTATGTCAAATGTGGCCTGAATCCCAGACTCCTGAATCCATTCATACTGCTCCAGCACAAGTGCTGTCAGGATTCTTGCCACATCTATATTCCTGATGTCAACGGATTCATCCCTTGCCTCTGCATAAGACACCTCAAAAAATGCATCCGACAGCACACGGAGATACTCTGTCTTTGCGATCGCGATATCCAGATATTCCATATCCCGGTCATCTATGCGTCCGCCTTTTTTCATCAACTGCAGATATCCTTTTGCCGCTGTAAGCGGTGTCCTGAAATCATGAGAGATACCTGCGATCACATTTTTCAATCTGGTTCTGTCCTGCTCCAGCACACGATTTCTCTCCTTGATCTGATCCGAATAATCATTTAACGCTTTTGCAAGAGCTACGATGTCCCGGTCAAAATATTCCACATGGATCTCCTGATCCACTCCTCCATGCAGGCGTTTCTGAAGCTTGTCTGCAAATATCCGCATCTGTCTTTTATATTGTATCAAACGTATAAAAAGGACTGCTGCCAGTAAAAGCAACAGTCCTGAAATTACGATATACCATTTATCCATGTATACAAATTCTCCTCAGGCTATCAAAAATCCAACACCCTAATTGAACCATCTTTTCTTATAGCTATTATATGATAACACATACCAGATCAGCATTTCAACAACGCTGAATACGACACATAAGATAAGATATTTGTTCGGGATCTCCTGCATCGCCACACAATTCATCGCACTTCCCGCAAAGAAGAAGATCAGATTGTTAAATGCTTTGTTCCATTCTTTTAAAATTTCTACAACGATCAGACCTACGCCTTCCAGAAGAATAAACCGTACAAATACAGCAAACATTCCTATCACCGATTGAAATGTTGTCATGATAAGCATCGCGCATACCACAACCCTTACGCAGGTTACTGCCAGAAGTATAACCTTGGCTGCCAGATACTGTGTATCTCCATATCCATTCCGGCTTCCGAAGAAGATAACCGGCGATATCAGCAAGACAAATGCAACTGCCGATATAACAGGAACAACGGTCAGCAATTTACTTAATAAGATTGTCGACGGTTTGTTTCCCGCCATGACCTCATAGGATAAGATTTTATTTTCATACGAGGTCACATACATACCGCCCACAAGCAATGGCAGATATAAGACAAATAACATCCCATGCTCCATAAACAGATTCAGTGCATCCATACCGGTTACCGTACTATCCATCCCGATATCCATGTATCCTATATAAGTGATGAAAATACAAAAAATAACGGTCCACGCTGCCAGATGGTAGGTCTTCCTGACACGATACCATTCTGCTCTCATTAATCGATTCATATCTATCTGCCTGCCTTTCTCAACAATTTGCCAAATACACTCTTATCTCCTGATTCTTCTCCCGATGACGATACCTTTGACAGGAAATATTCTTCCAGATTCTCGCCCTGTATATGGAATTTCAAGATCGTGAGCCCTGCATCTGTAATTGTTTTTGAAACTACGGCAAGTTCCTCTAACATTTCATAGATACGGATGTCTTTATTCTCCATAACCTTGTAATTTGTGATTCCTAATTGCTGCTCTAACACGGTTGCCAGTCGTTCCTCATCATCTGTTGCAACCTCAATGTAGCTCCTGCACTGTTCCTCCAACTGCTCCTTTGACAGACATTCCACCAGAACGCCTTTATCGATGATCGCAAAATCCGTGCACAACTCAGAAAGCTCCGCCAGCAAATGACTGGATATCAATATCGTGATGCCACGTTCTTCCCGTAACTGTTTTAACAGATTTCGAACCTCTACGATCCCCTCCGGGTCAAGTCCGTTCACTGGCTCATCTAATACCATGATCTCCGGGTCAGGCAAGAGTGCCATCGCGATTCCAAGTCTCTGCTTCATTCCCAGTGAAAAATGCTTGACGATCTTTTTTCCTGTGTGTGCTAGTCCCACAAGCTCTAAGATCTCATCTATCTTTGATGCATCCGCAACACCCCGCAGTCTGCAGATATACTCCATATTTTCTCTGGCAGTAAAGCTCTTATCCAGATATGGTGCTTCGATCATAAAACTGGTTCTTTCCCGGTTCTCGTTCAGACCATTTTCTGAACCAAACAGCTCGATCTGCCCCTCTGTCGGATTGGTAAGCCCTGCTATCATCTTCATAATGGTGGTCTTACCGGCTCCATTTGGTCCGATCAGTCCATATATATGCCCTTTCTCGACATCCAGTGTAAAATGATCGACAACACACTTTCCCTCGTAAACCTTTGTCAATCCTTTCAGACGAATTACGTTATCCATACAACCCTTCCTCTCTGTTTCTTTATCCTTATGAGTTCCATCATAAACTCCCTGTATAAAGAAATGGTAAATGCAAATGTAAAGAAAAGGTTAAGAATCAGTCTGCCAGCTTATAGCCCATTCCCCATACGGTTTCTATGTATTCCCGGTCGTCATATTTCTTTATCTTTGTCCGGAGATTGCTCATGTGAACCTTAAGTGCATTATCTTCCGGATAATATGTCTCGTTCCATACACTCTCAAATAAATTCGCCTTGGAAAATAACTTCTTCGGATTTTCAAGGAGCAGTTTTAAGATTCCATATTCTTTCACTGTCAGATCGAGTTTATTTCCATTTACCCGAACGATCTTCGCCTGATCGTCGAGCACCAGATTCTTATAGGAATAGCTCTGTCCGGCTTTCTGCTCCTGCTTCCGGTTCTCCCCTGTCCCGGCTCTGTATGCTGTCCGCTTCAGCACAGCTTCTACCCGCACCAGCAGCTCATCCAGATCAAATGGTTTCGTTATATAATCATCTGCCCCCATCCGGAACAGATCGATCTTCGTCTGGATCGTATCCTTCGCCGACAGGACGATAACCGGAATCTCTGAAAATTCCCGCAGTCCGGCGATCACACGATCTCCGCTTTTCATAGGGAGCATCAGATCAAGCAGGCACAGGTCGATATCTTTTATCCGTTCTAACATCGACAGCCCTTCCAGTCCATTTGATGCTGATAACATCTCATAGCCGGTTTCCGCCATATATTCACAGATGAGATGATTGATCTCTCTGTCATCTTCGATCACAAGTAGCTTTGGCATATTGTTCCTCCATAAATCGTTCGTTTTTACATCTAAGCTCTACGCATACAACCTCAGGATAATTGCACAGGCGAACCGGAATTATGCTGTTGCCAAGTCCCCTGCTGACTATCATTTCTGTATCTGCGCGGTTATATTTCCCTGATGTGTATTCCGGTAAAAATCCCTGATCGGGTGCAACGATCCCCCCGACAAATGGAAGTCTGATCTGTCCTCCATGTGCATGTCCGGTCAAGACAAGATCAGCTCCGGCATTTGCATAGTTCTGAAGGTACTGTGGCTCATGCGCAAGTACGATGGATAATTCATTTTTCTGCTCCTGAAGCAGATTCTTTAATGTCTCATCACTCAAATGCTGATCATCTAACCCGATCAACATGAAAGAGGAATCCCCTTTCCCAATGCGGACTGCTTCATCATCCAGATCATATGCTCCGGCAGCAAGGATCCCCTGCATCATCTGTTCATTTTCCGATGGATCAAGCCAATATTCATGGTTGCCGGTCACATAATATACCGGTGCAATCTTTACTGCTTCTTTCACAAATGCTACCGCACGTTCCACATTTGTATGATTAGAATCCACCAGATCCCCGGTAATAACAATGATATCCGGCGAACAGCTTCTTATGGTTTCTAACAGCTTCTTATTCTCTTTTCCAAATTCAGCGTTGTGCAGATCCGATATCTGTACGATCCGGTATCCATCGAGATCTGCGCCAAGCTTCTCAGATTCATATGTATATGTGGTAATTACCAGATGCTTATTCTGAAACAGGCAAAACGGAATCAAAATAATGATTATAAGCATCAGAATCAGGATCTTTTTGTGTGGTATTTTTTTCATTTTTCTCTATCCTCAAGCACAAACAACGAAATCTTTTTATTCTTATTTACAGGATATATAATTATTTGTCATGCGTCAAATAAATATCACCAGTTCCGCTCAGAAAAATGAAAGACACCGGAATGTATTCATTGTGAATATCATTCCGATGCCTTTTCACTTTTATAATTATGAATATGATGATAAAAACTGCTTTGTACGTTCCTGCTCCGGATTGTCAAATACCTCTTCCGGTCTGCCCTGTTCAAGTATATATCCATCATCCATGAATATAACCTGACTGGCTACGTCTCTTGCAAATGCCATCTCATGAGTGACAATTATCATCGTTGTCTTTTTATCTGCAAGATTTCTGAGAACCTTCAGCACTTCGCCGGTAAGTTCCGGATCAAGAGCTGATGTCGGCTCATCAAAACACAGGATATCCGGCTGCATCGCAAGTGCTCTTGCGATCGCAACTCGCTGACACTGACCGCCTGATAACTGGTGTGGATAATTGTTCATCCGGTCTCCCAGTCCCATCTGACGCAGAAGATCTTCGCCCTGTACTCTTATCTCATCCAGTATGTTCTTTTTATTTGCCTTATAGTCCGGTCTTTCCTTTGCCAGAAGCTCCCTTGCCAGCATAACATTCTGAAGTGCTGTGTACTGCGGGAACAGATTAAATGACTGAAATACCAGTCCAAAGTGCAACCGTTTCTTCCGAACCTCCGACTCCTTAAGTGTCTCCGGCTTATCCGTATCGAGAAGGATCTCATTATTTACACGGATAATTCCGTTATCCGGCATTTCAAGGAAATTCAGGCAGCGAAGCAATGTAGTCTTACCACTTCCTGATGATCCTATGATCGACAGAACCTCTCCCTGCTCTAATGAGAAGCTGATATCCTTAAGTACATCGGTCTTACCAAACTTCTTTTTTATATGTTCAACCTCTAATATCGCCATACAGCTCCTCCTCTATCTGAAGAAATCCAGTTTCTTCTCTAATTTTCCAAGTAAAACAGTAAGTACACCATTCCAGATCAGATAATAGAATGCGCAGAAGAACAATGGCCATATCGCACCTGAGATTCCCTGTGAACCTTTCATGAATGCCTGTCCTGCCCAGATAATCTCCTGCAACGCAATGATACGTGCAAGTGATGTATCCTTAACCAGCGTAATGATCTCGTTGGACATTGCAGGTACGATCTTCTTTATCATCTGAAGAAGCTTGACCTTGAAGAATATCTGTCTTGGAGTCATACCAAGCACCAGACCTGCTTCCTCCTGTCCAACAGGAATTCCCTGAATTCCTCCACGATATATCTCTGAAAAATAGCAGGCATAATTCACGATAAACGATACCGATGCTGCCACGAATCTTCCGCCTTCTCCACCACCCCAGATCGGGTTATGGAATACAAGCCCCGGAAAATAATAGATGATAAGCATCTGGATCATCAGAGGTGTGCCTCGAACGATCCACACGATAAATTTCATAAGATAGCTGAGTGGCTTAAACTTTGACATAGAGCCAAATGCTATTAAAAGTCCCAGTGGAAATGCACCAAGCAAGGTCACAAAGAACAATTTTAAAGTTTGAATAAATCCTGTATTAAGCGCCCCAAGTACAATTGGGAGCTGTTCAAAAAACAAATCCATAATAATTTTCTCTCTAAGTAATAATCAAAATAACCGTTTTATAGTCTGTTAATTACTCTGTAAGTGCTGCCTGTACCTTGTACTTCTCTGCACATTTCTCCATAGATCCATCAGCCTTGCTGTCTTTGAAAAACTTGTTAAGCTCTGCTGCAAGATCAGAATCTTTTCTGAAACCTACACCATATTTCTCACTGTTAAGTCCTACTGTATATGTAAGATTTGCATAGCCTGTGCCTTCTCCTACCATAGCTGCTGCCATAAGGGAATCGATAATTGCTGCATCCGATGTTCCTGCTGCAACTTCCATAAGTGCATCTGACTGTGCCTTAACTGCTGTATAATTAAGTCCAAGTTCCTTTGCCTGATCTTCTCCGGCACTTCCTGCCTCTACAGCAAATGTAAGTTCTTTAATGCTGTCTACTGTCTGGTACTGATCTGCCTTATCCTGTGGTACGATTACAACCTGTGCATTGTTGCAGTATGCATCAGAACATGCCATTGAGCTTGTAACCTCGTCTATAAGTGTCATACCGTTCCATACACAGTCGATTGTCTTACCATCAAGCTCCATGATCTTGTTATCCCAGTCTATCTCTACGAATTCTGCTTTCACGCCGATGCTCTCAGCAAATGCGGATGCCATGTCTGCATCAAATCCAATCCAGTTACCTGAATCGTCTTTGTAATCCATTGGTGCGAAATCTGTAACACCAACAACAAGAGTTCCCTTTTCCTTTACGTATTCCAGATCACTCTTTGAGTCATTTGATGAATCCTTCTTTCCACAGCCAACCATAGAAAGTCCCATTACTGCTACTAAAACCAGTGCTACTAACTTTTTCATGATTATTTCCTCCTGAATATAATTAAAAAGATATATGTCTGCCCCTTCCGGGCGCAACACGATAACATAGTAACAGTTTATCATAATAAAGTCAAACGTAATCTTATGGTTTGATAGCTGTTTTTTCTGAGGCATCCATTGATTTTTATTATTTTTTTGCTATAATGAACTTAACAAGACAGCCGAGCGATAGATGCTACCTATCCGTCTGGCAAATAAAGCTTAAGGAAAACACCTCATCATAGTAATCACCCCTTTTTCTGTTCGTGTTTCCACCATTTTTTTGTTTCCTCAATACAATCTTCTACTTCGCCATCTATATCAAATGTCCATTCATCCATATAATCTATATAATGAGGATCTGCATCTGTAATATCCGGTACAGCCATACCAATAACACACATAGCATCTTTTCCATCCTTGGCAAAGAATCCATGTTCCGGCTCTGCTATATCATACTTTTTTGCGTGTTCCCGCATCGGCTGCAACAGTTCTTCTTCTGTCTTTCCTGCCTGTTTCAGTTTTTCTTTGTTAAAAACGAATTTTAACGTTACCATCTATTCTCCTTTCCGGCTTTTTTATTTGCATATATGCTCACTTCACAATATGATCCATGGTATTCTTTTATCTCACTCATTTCTATCATCCTCCCGGATCTTGTCGATCGCTGCTTTAATACTTAGTGTATGCAATGGATCAAACTCATCTAGTATCTTACAAACATTATGCTTTTCCTTTTACCTGAATGGTAAATCATCCTCCCCACCTTCCGGAATATCCAGGAAATCATTTGGAGCCGTAAAAACAGATTTACTTACTGCTGAACCTGCATTTGAATTTTTTGCTCCCTTTCCATCTGCAAATTCCATTTCATCAATGATCACATCGGTTGTATGTATTTTATTCCCATCTTTGTTTATATAACTACCTGTGCGAAGATGTCCACGAATTGTTATTTTTCTTCCCTGAGACAGATATTTTTCGGCAATATCCGCCTGATTTCTAAAAGCTGCACATGAGATATAGTCTGCCTGGTCTGCTCCGGCAATCGGTCTGCGAACAGCCAACGTATAAAGGCTCATCTTTAACTGTTTTCCGTCTTTTTCGGATATTCTTATTTCTGGATCTCTTGTTAACCAACCTGATAATATTACACTATTCATTCGTTCTATTCCTCCTTACATAAAATTGGCTTTTCTAAGATATTTTGTAAAATCCTACGATATTTCATCTGATTCTTTATTTTATTTCTTCTATCGAAGCTGATTCACTACCTGATCGATCACTACTTCCTCCGCTACCATTCGTGCCTGTGTCCGAAGCTGCCATGTCTCCATGAAGTCCCCCGGATGCTCGATCGGATGCTTCTTGATGTAATCCGTTTCCAACTGATCCAGTAATTCGTTCGCTTCCTTGTCCACTTCCCGCATAATCTTCCCAAGCTGGGTAAACTCCACGTACAGGCTGTACCGCCACGGTTTGTTCTCCTTCAGATATCTCGCTGCCATCCGGCCGTATTTCCCTAATGTCTGTAACATCTCCTGTTCCGACGGTTCGTGAATGTCCGGATAATACAGTTCGTCCTCCCCCAATGTGTAATGAATACCTGTTCTCGGATCGGTGTATTCTTTCGCTAATTCTTCCATAATCAATTCCCTCTCTCTTCATGATTGCCCGCAACGCGGTAATTCGTTTGCTGTCCATTTTTTCTCCTTTTTCCTTTGCGTCTGTCCGTTCTCATTATTACAATCGGTCAATTTAGCCGATTCTTACTTATTATTTTTGTCTTCAGCCTCTGCATTAAGCTTAGTTAGATGCTGCACAATCGTTCTTTCATATCCATTCTCAGATGGGCGATAAAAATGCTCATTTTCCATGGTATCAGGCAGATACTGCTGTTTCACATAATGGTTTTTATAATCGTGCGCATACTTATATCCATCTCCATGACCAAGCTTTCCTGCACTCTTATAGTGTGTATCCTGCAAATGTGACGGCACTGGCGGTGTCTTATGATTCTGTACATAATTCATCGCCTCTGAAATTGC
>OLJA01000118.1_pt1 | contig 54321 bp, 51 predicted proteins | sample 1601401 | NCBI WGS metagenome assembly OLJA01 (sample SAMN01915217, study PRJEB22387) | human gut metagenome | isolation source: stool | host: Homo sapiens | place: USA | reverse complement strand
CGCAGATAATACTGGATGTATTATCGAGCATTTTTGCAACGCAGATTGTGCTTCGTAGCCGCAGCAGCGGTGCTTAAGCCGTCAGGCGCGAATTGTGCGGTGTTGCCTCAGCTTTCCGCGTTAGCACCAGCCACAATCTCGGTAATTTCCTGCGTGATAGCGGCCTGACGGGCGCGGTTGTAGTACAGGTTCAGATGGTCAATAATCTCGCCTGCGTTCTTTGTGGCGGCATCCATTGCCATACGGCGTGCCCCCTGCTCACTGGCAACGCTCTCACACAGCGCACCATAGACAACGCCGGCCAGATACTCCGGAATGATGGCCTCAAAGACAGATTTGCTGTCCGGCTCATAGAGCATCAGGCTTTCGCGCTCATGGCCCGGTGCGGGCGGTGCAGCGTCAAAGGGCAAAACCGGCAGCACGGTAGCCGTCTGGGTCAGCATAGAGACAAATTGCGTAAAACCAAGGCGGATTTCGTCAATCTCCCCTGCCAGAAATTTCTGACAGACAAGGCGGGAAATCTCAAAACAGTCGCTGACGGACAAGTCCCCCGCCTCCGCAAAAGCAGTGGTCAGGACATTGGCCTTGCGGCGTTCAAAAAACTCGACTGCCTTCTTGCCGATGGGCAGAACACAGTAGTCACTGCCTGCGGCGTCCGCCTCCACAGCCTTCAGGATATTGGAGTTGTAGCCGCCCGCCAGACCGCGGTCACCCGCGATAACGATATACAGGCGGCACTTGCTCTCCCGCTTTTCCAGATAGGGGCTGTCAAAGGCAGAGTCTGTGCTGACAATGTCATACAGCGTCTGGTACAGCGTCTCAAAATAAGGGCGGCTGCCTTCCACGCGCTCCTTGGCGCGGCGCAGCTTGCTGGACGCCACAAGCTCCATTGCCTTGGTAATCTGCATGGTGCTTTCGACGCTTCGGATACGCAGCTTGATTTCCTTCATGGAACCGGCCATCGGCGGCACCTCCTTTGCAGTTTATTTTTCTTTGAGGAACTGGGCTGTGAAATCAGCCAGCACCTGCTTGAGCTGTTCCTCGGTTTCGGGCTTCAAATCGCCGGTAGTACGGATGGTTTCCATCACGCCTGCGGCGGTGACGTTCTCGTCCAGATACTCATAGAGACGCTGCTCATACTCGGCAATATCCGCAACGGTCACATCCTTCAGATAGCTGTGAATCGTTGCATAGAGGATGGCCACCTGCTTTTCGACGGCAACCGGGCTGTTGCGGTTCTGCTTGAGGACCTCCACAATGCGCTCGCCCTGTGCCAGACGTGCCTTGGTATCGGCGTCCAGATCAGAGCCGAACTGGGCAAAGCCCTGCAACTCACGATACTGGGAGTAAATCAGCTTGAGCGTACCGGCAACCTTTTTCATCGCCTTAATCTGGGCGTTGCCGCCGACACGGGAGACCGAGATACCGGGGTTGACAGCGGGACGGATGCCCGCATGGAACAGCTCGGTTTCCAGGAAAATCTGGCCGTCGGTGATGGAAATGACGTTTGTCGGGATATACGCGGAAACGTCGCCGGCCTGTGTCTCAATGATGGGCAGTGCGGTCAGAGAGCCGCCGCCCTTGGCATCGCTGAGCTTGGCCGCACGCTCCAGCAGGCGGCTGTGCAGATAGAAAACGTCACCGGGGTAAGCCTCGCGTCCCGGGGGACGGCGAATCAGCAGAGAAAGTGCACGGTAGGCAACAGCGTGCTTGGACAAATCATCATAGATGATAAGGACGTGCTTGCCCTTGTTCATGAAGTATTCGCCCATTGCACAGCCCGCATAGGGTGCAATATACTGCAAGGGAGAAAGCTCGGACGCTGTGGCGCATACAACAGTTGTATAGGCCATAGCACCGTTCTTTTCCAGGTTTTCGACCAGCGTTGCCACCGTAGAGCGTTTCTGACCGATGGCAACATAAATGCAAAGGACATCCTTGCCCTTCTGGTTGATGATGGTATCGGTAGCGATAACGGTCTTGCCGGTCTGACGGTCGCCGATGATCAACTCACGCTGGCCGCGGCCGATGGGAATCATCGAGTCAATGGCCTTGATACCGGTCTGCAGCGGCTGCTTGACCGGCTGGCGCTCCAGAATACCGGGCGCCGGGGACTCAATGGCGCGGTAGTCGGAGGCCTCGATGGGGCCCTTGCCGTCAATAGGCTGGCCCAGCGCGTTGACAACGCGGCCAATCATACCCTCGCCGACCGGCACGGAGACAACCTTGCCGGTGCGCTTGATGGTACTGCCCTCTTTGATGCCTTCATCGTCGCCAAGCAGGACGATGGAGATGCTGTTTTCTTCCAGGTTTTGCGCCATGCCGTAGGTACCGCTTTCAAACTGCACCAGCTCACCGGCCATACAGTTGTCAAGTCCTGCCGCACGCGCAATACCGTCGCCCACCATCGTTACCGTTCCGGTCTCCGTCTGCTCAATGGCGTTTTCATAATACTTAATCTGGGAACGGATGATGCGGGAGATTTGTTCGGGTTTCAGTTGCACTGTTTGGTTCACCACACAATCTATAGAATGAGTGCAATGTTAAAGGGTTGCACCGTCGATTTCTTCCCGCAGACGCTCCAAATGGCGCTGCACGGTGCCGTCCAGACGGGTACCGCCCATATCCAGCCGCATACCGCCAATAACGGACGGGTCCACGGTCTCGGTCAGAACGATATTCTTGCCTGTCATTGTCTGCAATTTTGCCAGCAGCTTTTCACGGGCGGGCGCGGTCAGGGCAACCGCCGACACCGCTGTGACCTCAAGAATGTCATGGTCAGCGTTGTAGCGGTCGCGGAATGCCCGCAGGCAGCCCGGGAGCTCTGCAATCAAATCCTCCTCACACAGAAGCCTGAGGAAGTTGACAAGATACGGATGTGCGCCCTCAAAGGCCTGTGCCAGCAGTGCACAGCGCTCCTTTTTGGGGACGCTGGGCGTTGCCAGCAGCCGCAGATACTGCGGCTCAGCCTGAATGCTGTCCACTGCGGTCTGCAGCTGCTGCAAAAGCTCATCGGCAAGGTTTTCCTCTGCCGCCAGCTCATACAGGCTGCCGCCGTAACGCTTCGCAAGCTCGGTCATGAGGCATCCCCCACATTCCGGATAAATTCATCAATCAGCGCCTGATGGTCGGACTCATTGATTTCGCGCTCCACAACCTTACCGGCGATTTCAACGGCCATACCGCCAATCTCGTTTTTCAGGTCGTTGACAGCCTTCTTGCGTTCCTGTGCGATGTCGGCCTCTGCCGCCGCGCGGATGGAGGCTGCCTCATTCTTTGCCTCGTTGAGGATTTCCTCCTCACGCTTCTGGGCGCGGGCGGTGGCTTCACGCAGCATACTGTCGCGCTCATCCTTGATGCTCTGCAGATGGTCCGCGTACTCCTTTTCAAGGGCAGCAGCCTTCTGCTTGGCGGCATCGGCATCGGCGTACATCGTATCAATCTCCTGCTGGCGATCGTCAATCATCTTTTTGACCGGCTTGAAAAGGAAATGCTTCAGAACCGAAAAGGTGATGAGCATATTGCAGAAGGTAAACAGCGCAGTCCACGGGTTGATGCCTACAAAACTTTCAAAGCCCGTCATGAGCTATTCCTCCATTTCCAGCAGTTTCATCTGACCACGAAGAGCAGCAGCAGCGCGATAACCAGCGAGTAAATACCGGTAGATTCGGTGATGGCGCAGCCCAGAATCATATTGGTACGCAGGTCATTGGCCATTTCGGGCTGGCGGGCCATGCCCTCCAGTGCCTTGCCAACGGCGTTGCCTTCACCGATAGCCGGGCCGATAGCACCAAAGCCCATTGCGATACCGGCGCCGATGGCGCAGGCAGCTTTTACGATTGCAGCTTCCATAAAAGTATCCTCCTAAAATAATGAATACAGTGTTACGCTTCCTGCGGCGGCGGGCAGGCATTGCCCACATACACCATTGTCAACAGGCTGAAAACAAGTGCTTGTACACCGCCGGAGAAAATATCAAAATACAGGCTCAGGATGCCGGGAACACCGACCTCCAGATAAGGTACGCCTGTCAGCCCCAAAAGAGAGAGTGCACCGGTTGCCACAAAGACAACGCCAAAAATCTTGCGCGCCATCTTTTTGCTTTTTACGCCGCTGTAGAGCAGCGCCGCACCGATGACAAGGATAAGGATGCCCACCACAAAGCTCTTGCCTACAAGGCCCAGCACAGCGGCAGAAACGGTGGCCAGCGCAGAATACACAAGGCTGGTCAGCACGCTGCCGCCCGCAATGTTGCCGAAGTGACGGAACGCCATCGAAATCGGCTGGGCAATCTCGGAGACAAGGTTCATCGGGGTCATAACCACAATCGGCTCGGTAAAGCCCTTCAGCCAGCCGCCGACGCCGTTGCGCTTGATGGCGCAGCCCCAGCAGAGGAAGCTGGTCATCAGCGCCCATGTCACGGTAGTGGACAAATCGGCCGTGGCCGAACGGAAAATGCCGGTCATACCGATAAAGGAACCGCACATTGAGCTGAGGAACAGCGCGCCGATGTAGGGCGTCCAATAGCTGTTATGCTTGCCCATCGTGCTTTCCACCATATCATAGAGCATGGTCACGGCCTTTTCGACAAGAACCTGACGGCGGCCGGGGCGCTTTTGCAAATCACGTCCCAGCACAATAGCAGCCACGCAGAGCAGCACCATAACCACGAAGGACGAGACTGTCGTCTGCGTAATGTCAATGCCGCCGAACAAGGGAATGGTAAAGTAAATCTTAGGGCCATTCATCGGGGTGTATCACCATCCTTTTCAGGCTTTGAAGAATCATCTTTGCGGAAAAAATCAATCAGCTTCAGGCATACCTGCGCGAAAAGCAGCGGCAGAATTGCCGCCAGCGGGTCGCACAGCTTAGCCCGGAAAATCAGGATGTAGATAATAACGAGCACAACCGGGCGGACAACGCTGGAGGTCTGTATCTCCTGCTGTGCCTTCTGCGGGCTGCCGCCGTTGGCGGCGCGGTCCAATGCGTTGGAGACCGTGATGCTCAGAGAGAGGAAATTTCCCATCGAGAGCACAAAGCCGATCATCGCACCGAGCAGCACCGCATTGGTGAAGTGCCCGGCCAGTGCATAGACGGCCAGCATGGCAGCAATGCAGAGCGCCACAGCCACAGCCAGACGGCTGGCCTGCGCAAAAACATCACGATGCTTCTGCATAAGGTCTCTCCTTTCTCAATGTTGGTTAAAGCTGACGGGCGGCGGCTGCTTTTTTTCAAAGCCCTTCCCCTGCCGGTTCAGTGCCTGCAGGGAGCCGTGCAGGCAGCTTATGGCCGCCAGCACACCAGCGGCCACGCCGACCGCCACAACCCAGCCGCCCAGCGCGAACTGCCTTTTCAGCCAGACAGCACCCAGTATGCAGAGCACCGGCGGAATGACCACGCTGAGCCCGAACTGGGTAAGCCAGACAAGATGCCGGGCGACGTCATAAATACCCTTCATCTTCTGCCTCCCCTGCCTTTGCCGTACGTTCACAGTATACAACAGTTTGCACAAAAATTCAACAGTTATTTTTCACGTATGTGGCCGTTTTTGTACAGATTGAGTGCTATATGCTGTGTTTTAAAAGTGGAGCTGGCCTGCTTCCTCCGGCGTGGGAAGGCTGAAAATTCCCAATGCCAGCAGCACCGGATAGAGATAGCTTGCCCCATAGCAGCCGATTTTCTTTGGGCCCGTGATGGCAATACCGTCCGCCTGTAGCCGGCCAATTTTTTCCAGCGCTTTCTCCACCGTGGAAATTGTGATGGATTTCTGCCGCCGGTCAACAAAGAGCTCCCCACCGCGAATGGTGTAGGTGAAGGGCAGGCCCTTGGCCGTGTAGAAGGTCTCCTGCTGATGCTGCTGCAGAAGCGCCCAAACGTTTTCGATGGAAATAGTCAATTCACATCACCTACTTAGTATATCGTATAAACAGAGTAAGACTCAATGTACAAAAAACACCGCATGACCAAAATCATACGGTGTAAATGGGACAGGTTATTTCTTTTGTCCAAAACGATATTCGGTGCCGTTTTTCAGGCGCTCGATGTTGGAACGATGCAGCCAGATGACCATAGCGGCCATAATGACACAACAAATTGTGCTGAACAGAATGGTGGGCAGATTGGTGCCCTTTGCAATCAGATGAAGCAACGTGCCCACCGGGTACAGTGCGGCAATGATGATGCTGCCCAGCGAGACAATGCGGGTAACAGCAACCTCAATAAGGAAGATAACCAGCAGCACCAGGCAGACCAGCGGCTCGGTGGCAAGGGCTGCGCCCGCACCGACCAGAACGCCCTTGCCGCCCTTGAAGCCAAAGAAAAGGGGACGGCTGTGGCCAATCATACAGAAGATGGCGGCCAGATACGCACCGCAAACCGGATCCAGCGGGTTCTGCCAGCCTGCCCCCGTGCCGGAAAGCAGGGCATCAAAGAAGAAGCGGCCCAGATTGACAGCCACCACGCTTTTGCCCACATCGCCGATGGTGGTCAGCACCGCGGGCAGCTTGCCGTAGGTGCGCAGGACATTCGTCATACCGGCATTGCCGCTGCCGTGCTGGCGCACATCATCCTTGTACATGATTTTGGAAACCAGCACGCCGAACAGGAGGCTGCCCAGCAGATAGGCACTGCCCGCCGTCAGCAGGCAGGCCTCTACAATGTGAAGAAACATAGTTACACCTTTCCTGCCTTGACCGCGCCGTCACCGTGCTCACGGGTAATCATCCTGATGGGGGTTGCGGTCAGGCCGAAGGTCTCCCGAATCTGGTTTTCCAGATAGCGCTGGTACGAGAAATGGAACAATGCCTTCTGGTTGACAAAGCAGACGAACGTCGGCGGGCGGGTAGAGATCTGGGTGATATAGAACACCTTCAGGCGCTTACCCTTGTCAGACGGCGGCTGAACCTTGGCGGTGGCGCGGGCCAGCATCTCGTTCAATGCACCGGTGGGCACGCGGGTGCCGTTCTGGACGTCCACAAAGTGGATGGTCTCAAACAGCTTGTCTACGCGCTGGCCAGTCTTGGCGCTGATAAAGACAATCGGCGCGTAGGACATAAAGCTGAAATCGTCCTCCAGCTTCTTGCGCATAGCATCCATCGTGTAGCTGTCCTTCTCAACGGCGTCCCACTTGTTGACCGCAATGATGCAGGCCTTGCCCTGCTCATGGGCGTAGCCCGCCACCTTGGAGTCCTGCTCGGTGAAGCCGACCGTGGCGTCAATCATAATAACGCAGACGCGGCTGCGCTCCACAGCGGCCAGGCTGCGCAGGACGCTGTAGCGCTCAACACCGCTTTCCACCTTGCCGCGCTTGCGCAGACCGGCGGTATCGGTAAAGATAAACTTGCCGAATTTGTTCTCCACCATCGTGTCGATGGCATCGCGGGTGGTACCGGCTTCGTTGGCAACAATCAGGCGGTTCTCGCCGAGGATGTGGTTAATCAGGCTGGACTTGCCGACATTGGGGCGGCCGATGACAGCAACCGAAATGCGGTCATCGGTGTCCTCCTCTTCCTCCTCGAAGTTCAGATGCGCACAGACGGCATCCAGCAAATCGCCGGTGCCGTGGCCGTGCACGCCGGAAACCGGGATGAGCTCGCCCAGACCGAGGCTGTAAAAATCATACAGCTCCATCGGCGGCTCGCCGACCTTGTCACACTTGTTGACGGCCAGCACAACCGGCTTGCCGCTGCGCATAAGCATACCGGCAACGTCCTGGTCCTGCGGCGTAACGCCTGCGGACAGCTCAGTCACCATAACGATGCAGTCTGCGGAGTCAATGGCCAGCTGGGCCTGCTCCCGCATATGGGCCAGCAGGCCGTCATCAATGCGCGGTTCAATACCGCCGGTGTCCACCAGCAGGAACTTGTGGCCGGACCATTCGCAATCGCAGAAGATGCGGTCGCGGGTGACGCCCGGCGTGTCCTCCACAATGGCGAGGCGCTGGCCGGTCAGCTTATTGAAAATGGTGGATTTGCCCACGTTAGGGCGGCCCACGATAGCTACGATGGGTTTTGCCATATCTGCCTTCCTCCCTCTGTTCGTTCAGATTATCAAAGATTATCGTTTCAGCTTGATTTTTCGCTTATGGGTGCTCAGCCACGCCTTGCAGCAGCCGCCGCCATCGGTGGGGATACTGACAGCCCGGCAGCTGAGCGCTTTGCCGAGCTCCTCCAAGGTGATATCATCGAGAAACTGGCCCTTTTCGTCCCGCACCATAACCTCGGGCACGGTCAGTAAATCGCTGTGCAGGCGGCCTGTACATTGCTTGATGATGTCTGTGCCGGTGATCAGCCCGGCCACGCTGACATTGCCGCCGAAGTACTCATTTTTTATCTGGTGTACCGTGATTTTTACCTGCGGGTATTTCTGCATCAGCGCGTTGGCGCAGTCCTGGATCAGCGGCCCTGCCAACGTGCCGGTCACGGCGTCCACGCTGTGGGGCAGAACCAGACCGGAATAATTTTCCAGCTCCTCCAAGAAAGTATCATGGTAGAGCCGCCACATTCCGACGCCGTCCTCCAGCTGGGCAAATTCATCGTAGAATTCAGCCGGGGGCAGCGGGCGCTCTGCCGTGAGGTACCATTCATCGCTGGGATAGACAATGCTGCGGCCGTATTCATCACGGCATTTGTAGGCAAACTCCTCTAAAATATCCAGCGTGACAGCGGCGCTTTCCTTATCGTAGGGCGTCAGCTTGAACAGGCCCTTGCGGTAATCGGTCACACCGGCAGGCACGGCGGCAATACTGCACACCTGCGGGCGCAGCGCCAGCAAATCGGTCAGGGTGCGGCGCAGCTCCTCGCCATCGTTGATGCCGCGGCAGAGCACAAGCTGACAGTTCAGTTCAATGCCGCCCTGTGCCAGCTTGGGAAGGTACTGCAGCACCTCCCCACCGCGCTTGTTGGCCAGCATCCGCACACGCAGCGCCGGATTGGTGGTGTGCACCGAAACAAAGATAGGGCTGATGTGCATCTGAATGATGCGGTCGATTTCGTGCTCCGTCAGGTTGGTTAAGGTGATATAGTTGCCGAACAGGAAGCTCAGGCGTTCATCATCATCCTTAAAATACAACGGCTCGCGCATACCGGGAGGCAGCTGATCGATGAAGCAGAACATACAGTGGTTGGCACAGCTATGTTTTTCATCGCCCAGATAGGTCTTAAAGTTGCAGCCAAGGGGCTCATATTCCCCTTTTGTAATCTGCACCGTGCGGGGCTGCTCCTTCTCGCAGATTTCCAGCGTGAAGGCAGCCGGTGTTGTATAGAACTGGTAATCCAGTGCATCGTTCAAGGGGTGGCCGTCAATGGCCAGCAGTGCACAGTCCACGGTGATACCGGCTTTTTCTGCCGGGGAATTTTCGTCCACTGCTGTAACGTAAAGGGCCATGACTCACACTCCTTGTAAAATCAATAAAAAATGGGGAAGGCATCGCCCTCCCCACGCAAGAGACTTACGCCTCTTTCTTGATGACTTCCTGGCCTTTGTAGTAGCCACACTTGCCGCAAACCTTATGGGGAACCTTCAGTTCGCCACACTGCGGGCACTTCACCAGCGTAGGCGCCTCCAGTTTCCAGACATTAGAGCGACGTTTATCGCGGCGGGCTTGAGAATGCTTTCTCTTGGGTACGATAGCCATAATCGGACACCTCCTTGGTGAAATTCAACTTAATAGTTGTTTTAATATGCTAAGCCTTGCATCTACAGGGGCAGCATTGTCTGCCGGTTGGCAGGAACACCCTGCCGCCTTCTTCTTGCCGCAGATGGGGCATAGACCTTGACAATCAGCACTGCACAGCAGCACTGCGGGCACCTCAAAAATCAGCTCCTGATAGGCCAGCTCCTTGAGGTCGATACAGCCGTTCTCGTTGCACGGCAATTCAAAATCCGGGTCCTCCAAATCACGATCCCGCACGAAATACTCGCGCCGGAAATCATAATCCCGGGTCAGCGGCTCCAGACAACGTGCACACTCGGCATCAATATGAGCCTTTACACACAAGAGCAACGCTGCGCCATCCTCGGTGAGCGTCGCTGTAAAGTCACATACTGCCGGGGTGTTCACTTCATAGCCCCCGAAGTCCGCCTGTGAAAAGTCAGCCTCAAAATGCGCCGTGTAAGGCTTGCGGCCGCTTTCCAGAAAAGAACGAAGATTAAATTGCATAGTACACCTCAAAAGGTTGCTTAAATAGTATACACAAGCTGAGGGGTCTTGTCAACACATAAAACACAAAAACTTGAGATTTTTTTGTGTTTTTGGCATAAAATCAGGGCGGGAAGCACTTTCCCGCCCTGAAAACGCCATTAAAATTGCGGTGACTCAGGTTCAGATAATGAACTTCTTCAACTCCTCAGGCAGGTCAGCTGCATCAGCGGAAACGGTGACGACAACCTCAATGTTGGGGGTAATCTTGTCAATGGCCTTCAGAACCTTGGCGGCTGCCTCCATATCGTGGTCGATGATGCGCAGGATGCCGTCAATGAACAGCTCGGTGATGTCATAGTTGCCGGCCAGAACGCCTGCAACAAAGCCGTACAGCATATCAGCACCGACAACGCCGTACTCATCCACGTCAACCAGGCGGGCAGCGTGGTTGATTTCGGTGGTGAGCTTCATGCACTTTTCAATGACAACGATGTTGCCGGAGGTGGTCTTGGTGGCCTTGTCGATCATATCGATCATGGTCTTGGTCTTACCGGAGCCTTTGGTTCCAACAATCAGTTTCAGCATAGGGGTTACCTCCTTATATTCGTCAGCGCGCAGAGCGCGTAGTTCCTTTACTCTTTCAAGGCAGCTTCCAGCTCTGCCTTGCGGTCCTCATAGCCGGGCTTACCCAGCAGGGCAAACATATTCTTCTTATAGCTTTCCACGCCGGGCTGGTCAAATGGGTTGACGCTCAGCAGATAGCCGGAGACAGCGCAGGCTTTCCAGAAGAAGTAAATCAGCTCGCCGACATCGTGAGCAGAAAGGCTGTCAACCTCAATCAGACCCAGCGGCACGCCGCCGTCGGTGTGGGCCAGAATCGTGCCCTCCATCGCCTTGCGGTTGACAACGCTCATATTCTGGTTGGCCAGGAAGTTCAGGCCGTCAAAGTTGCCCTCAAGCTCCTCAATGTAGAAGTCATTGCGGGTGTTCTTGATGTCCACGTAGGTCTCAAACATCACGCGGGCACCATCCTGCAGGAACTGACCCATAGAGTGCAGGTCGGTGGAGAAGATGCAGGAGGTAGGCATCAGGCCCTTCTGATCCTTGCCCTCGCTCTCGCCGAAGAGCTGCTTGTACCACTCATTCATCATAGTGAAGTCAGGCTCAAAGCAGGCCAGCGTCTCCACGCTCTTGCCCTTGCGGTAGAGGATGTTGCGGGTCATGGCGTAGCGGTAAGCGTCGTTGTCGGGGCTGAGCTTGCCAAACTTCTCGCGGCCGTCTGCAGCGCCCTGCATCAGCTCATCAATGTCAATGCCTGCGCAGGCGATGGGCAGCAGACCCACAGCCGTCAGAACGGAATAACGGCCGCCGACATCATCGGGAACCACGAAGGTGGGCCAGCCCTGCTCGGTGGCCAGCTGCTTCAGCGTGCCCTTGGCACGGTCGGTGGTGGCATAAATGCGCTTGTTGGCTTCCTCTACGCCGACAGAATCCTCCAGCAGCTTGCGCAGCACGCGGAAGGCCAGTGCCGTCTCGGTGGTGGTGCCGGACTTGGAGATAACGTTGATGGAGAAGCGCTTGCCCTTCGTCAGCTTGATGATATCATTCAGCGCGGTGGGGCTGATGGTATTGCCGCAGAAGTAGATCTTCAGGCCGTCATCGGTCTCGTTGTGGAACTGGCCCCTGACGGCCTCAACCACAGCGCGGGCACCCAGATAGGAGCCGCCGATACCGGCCACCAGCAGCACGTCGGAGTCGGAACGAATCTTCTGTGCAGCTTCTTTGATGCGGGCAAATTCTTCCTTATCATAAGTAACAGGCAGGTCAAGCCAACCCAAAAAGTCATTACCGGCACCCGTTTTGGATTCCAGCTGCTTATGGGCCAACTCGACCTGCGGATAGATTGCCTCATATTCTTCAGGACGGATAAATTTTGCAAGATGCTTACCGTTATAACTAACAGCCATCTCTACTCCTCCTTTGATATTTTTATATCCCAATGATACCGTTTTATGTCGGTATTGTCAAGCAAAACCAGCGGTATTTTTTCGACTTTTTCATTAAATTTGCACAAATTCAGCTTGTCAGCAGCAATCCTTCGGCCAGTCGACGCAGGCAGTAAGTGAAACTTAACGCATCAACGTCCTGCGCCGCCGTAACCGGATAGGACGCAAGTTCGGCGCTTCCGTTGGAGATTTTCACCGTGCCAACCGTCTCCCCTGCGCGGATGGGTGCGGCCAGCTTTTGCGGCAGATCCAGCGCAATCTGCAGGGTGCTGCTTTCCCCCTTCGGCATCAGGCAGCGCTCCGGCGCGGTGTAGGTAAGGGCCACGCTTTCGGCGGTGCCGCGCTTCACCGGCAGGGACAGCGGTGCATCGGCGGGTAGCTCGGCGGCGGCACTTTCAAAGTGGGAAAAGCCGTAATCCAGCAGGGTGCTGGCCGCCTGAAAGCGTTCCTTGCCGGAGGCAGCGCCCAGCACCACCGCAATCAGCCGCAGGCCGTCGCGCTCGGCGGAGGCCGAAATGCAGACGCCCGCCTTGCCGGTTGTGCCGGTTTTCAGCCCGGTGATGCCGCTGTAGCTTTTCAGCAGCTTATTTGTGTTGACAAGCTGGGTTGCGCCGCCGCGCAGGGTGTCCATCCAGATGGAACAGTAGTCGCGCACCTCGGTGTGGTGCAGCAGCATTTCCCGGCTCATTACAGCAACATCACGGGCGGTGGATAGGTGTTCGGGTTCATCAAGGCCGCAGGCGTTGACAAAATGGGTGTTCGTCATACCAAGCTCGGCAGCGCGGGCGTTCATCATTTCGGCAAAGGCAGGCTCACTGCCGCCGACATACTCAGCCACGGCCACGGCAGCATCATTGGCGCTGGAAATGCAGATGGCCTTGAGCATATCATTCAGTGTCATTTCCTCGCCGGGCTCCAGCCATATCTGGCTGCCGCCCATATGGTAGGCGTGCTCACTGACCGGCACAAAATCATCCAGACTGATTTTGCCGGCCTCCAACGCTTCAAAGGTAAGCAGCAGCGTCATAACCTTGGTGATGGAGGCAATCGGGCGGCGGGCATCGGCGTTTTTCTCGTACAGAACCGTGCCGGAATCCTCATCCACCAGAATAGCCGCCGCGCAGGGTACGTCAAAATCCGCCGTAGTTGCGGGGGTGAACTCCGCCGCCGAGGCGGTGAACCCGCGCAGAATGGACAACGCTGCCAGCATCAGGCAGAGCAGCAGGGTCACGGCACGTTTATTCATGGGTAGCACACCTCCGGCGCAAATCACTTTGCTAAAGGCTATGCGGCCAGTCTGCGAAATAGTATTGCACTTTCGTTGATTTTCTATTATAATAGGAAAGCTATTTTATTTGTAAAGGAATCAGAGACCATGCGGGTGACTTTTTATACCTTGGGATGCAAGGTGAACCAGAACGAAACAGGCGCGCTGGCGCAGCTGTTTGAGGAAAACGGCTACACCGTTGTTTCCTACGAGGAAGGCGCGGACGTCTATATCGTCAACAGCTGCACGGTGACAAACTTCGGCGACCAGAAGAGCCGCAAGTGGCTGCGCCGTGCCAAGCGGGAAAATCCCGGCGCTGTGACCGTGCTGACCGGGTGCTACCCGCAGGCCTTCCCCGAGGAAGCTGCCAAAATCACCGAGGCCGATGTTGTCACCGGCTCCGGCAACCGCCACGCTATTCTGGCCGATGTGCAGAAGGTGCTTGACGGTGAGCAGACGCGGGTGGTGGATATCCGCCCCCATGAAAAGGGCGAGCAGTTTGAAGAGCTGCCGATGGACAAATTTGCCGAGCACACCCGCGCCTTTGTCAAGGTGGAGGACGGCTGCAACCGCCGCTGCGCCTACTGCGTGATTCCCCGCGCCCGCGGGCCGGTGCGCAGCCGTGATGAAGCCAGCGTGCTGGAGGAGCTGCGTCGTCTGGCCGAGGCCGGCTACAAGGAGGTTGTGCTGACAGCCATCAGCCTGCCCAGCTACGGCACCGACAGCGGCACAAGTCTGGTGGAGCTGATTGAAAAGGCCGCAGAGGTGCCCGGTATTGAGCGCATCCGGCTGGGCAGTCTTGACCCCGATATGCTGCACGCAGAGGATATCCGCCGGATGGCTGCGGTGAAGAAGCTCTGCCCGCAGTTCCACCTGAGCCTGCAAAGCGGTTGTGACAAGACCCTGCACGCCATGCGCCGCCCCTACACCACGGCCCAGTATGCTGACATTGCCGCCCAGCTGCGGCAGGCATTTGGTGCGGAAAATGTCAGCTTCACCACGGACGTGATTGTGGGCTTTCCCGGCGAGACCGAGGAGGATTTTGAGGCCAGCATGGACTTTGTGACTGGTATGCGGTTCCTCAAGGTGCACGTTTTTCCCTATTCCCGCCGCGAGGGCACGGCTGCGTTTGATTTTCCCGACCAGCTGCCGGAGCACGAAAAGGAGGCCCGCAGCCACCGTATGACCGCCGCCGTGGAGAAGGTCCGCGCCGCGGAGGTTGCCGCCATGCAAGGCCGCACCGCCAGTGTGCTGCTGGAGACGCCGCTGTCCAACACGCTGTTCACCGGCTATACAAAGCAGTATCTGCCGGTTTTGGTCAGTGCGCCGGGGCATAAGACCGGCGACATTGTGGAGGTTGTGCTGGGTGCATGGGACGGCAAGCGCTGCCGTGCCGAGCTTCTTTAATATACTAGATTCATCGTGGCAGGCTTCGGCCTGCCTTTTTTGCATAATCAGGGCAAGAATTGTGCTTATTTTCCTGTTTTTGTTGCCTGCCCTCTTGCAATAAGTATGAATTTTTGGTAAAATTTTAACAGGGCGGGTATGCCCGCCGACAAATCACTTTTGTAGCAAACGGAGCAATTAAAAAGGAGCAAAAACAATGAGAGGCATTTATACACCCGTAACGGATATCCGTCGTAAGGTGTTCACTGAGGTTGCCCGCATGGCCTATGAGGTCAACGAGCTTTCCGATTACGAAAAGCTGATGCGTGAGCTGCCCTTCAAGATTATTCCCGGTGAGGAAAAGTCCCTGCGCAGCAGCATCTTCCTGGAGAGAGCGATTATCTCTGAGCGCGTCCGTCTGGCCATGGGTATGTCCCTGCGCCCGCTGGATGAGAGTGTCCCCGCCAGCGAGGGTCTGGAGCACAGCGTCATTGCGGATAAATACTATGAGCCGCCGCTGATCAACGTCATCAAGTTTGCCTGCAATGCCTGCCCGGAGAAGGTCATCAAGGTTACGGCTATGTGCCAGGGCTGTCTGGCACATCCCTGCCAGGAGGTCTGCCCGAAGCACGCCATCAGCTTCCGCAACGGCAAGAGCCACATTGACCAGAGCCTCTGCGTCAAGTGCGGCCGCTGCGTCAACAGCTGCCCCTACAGCGCCATCGTCAAGACCGAGCGCCCCTGCGCGGCCGCCTGCGGCATGGGTGCCATCCATTCCGATGAGCACGGCCGTGCCGAGATTGATTACGATAAGTGCGTTTCCTGCGGCATGTGCCTTGTCAACTGCCCCTTCGGCGCCATTGTTGATAAGGGCCAGATTTTCCAGCTGATTCAGTCCATCAAGCGTGGTGATGAAGTTGTGGCCATCGTTGCTCCCGCTTTCATCAACCAGTTCCCCGGTATGACCCCCTCCAAGCTGAAGGAAGCTATGCGCCAGCTGGGCTTTGCCGATGTGGCCGAGGTCGCTATCGGTGCTGACCTGTGCACCATCGACGAGGCAAAGGACTTCATGGAGGAAGTTCCCACCAAGATTCCGTTCATGGGCACTTCCTGCTGCCCGGCATGGAGCGTTATGGCCAAGAAGCTGTTCCCCCAGCAGGCCGAGTGCATCAGCATGGCCATGACCCCGATGGTTCTGACCGCCCGTCTCATCAAGAAGGAAAAGCCCAACGCCCGCATCTGCTTCGTTGGTCCCTGCGCCGCCAAGAAGCTGGAGGCCAGCCGCCGTTCCGTCCGCAGTGAGGTCGACTTTGTGCTGACCTTCGAGGAGCTGATGGGCCTGTTTGAAGCAAAGTCCGTCGACTTTGCTTCCCTGCCGGACAACCCGGAGGATTCCTTCAACAGCGCTTCTGCAGACGCCCGTGGTTTCGCTGCTTCCGGCGGCGTTGCACAGGCCGTTGTGAACGCCATCAAGAAGATGGACCCCGACCGTGAGGTCAAGGTTGCAAGCGCACAGGGTCTGGCAGACTGCAAGAAGATGATGATGATGGCCAAGGCCGGCAAGTACAACGGTTACCTGCTGGAGGGCATGGCCTGCCCCGGCGGCTGCATTGCCGGTGCCGGTACGCTGGCTGACCCCGCCAAGAGCGTTGCCATGCTGAACAAGTACAAGAACGAGGCCACCATGAAGGTTGCCACCGAGACCCCCTATCAGGATTCTCTTGATCTGCTGCACTACTAATCTCTGAATAAACACAACATCCCCTTGCGGAATCGCTCCGCAAGGGGATGTTGTGTTTATACTCGTCGATTTGCAGGGGGTCGGGCACGCCGCCGCGGGCGAAGCAGAGCCCGGCCCCCCTACAGCGGTTACACATTTTATTTATGATATTTCATACCGGCGTTGATGGTGCAGGCGCGGTAGAGCTGCTCTGTCAGCACCAGGCGGGCCAGCTGATGGGGCAATGTGATGCGCCCCATGCTGATGCGTGCCTGCGCGGCGCGCTTGACGGAATCATCCAGCCCGTGGGAGGAGCCGATGACAAAGGCTATATCCCCCGCCCCGCTTATGGCACGGTCTGCCAGCATAGCCGCCAGCTCCTCACTGGAAATCTGCTTGCCTTCCACACAGAGGGCCACAAGGTACGCACCCTTGCGCACACTGGCAAGAATCGCCTCGCCTTCCTTTTGCAGGGCTTTGGCAATCTGCTTGTCACTGGCGTTTTTGTCGGCAATCTGCACCTCCGGCAGCTCAATGATGCGGAAATTGCAAAAGCCGCCAAGGCGCTTTTGGTACTCGGCCACGCCCTGCGCAAAATACGAGGCGTTCATCTTGCCAATACAAATCAAATCAATATTCTGCATAGCTGTCCCGCCTTAAAACTCAATGTAAGGGCTGACCGTGTTGCGCTCCTGCGTCTGGATGAGCACATCGCGCCCGGGCTGGATGCCTGCAGCCAGCAGCACATTATACACGGTTGTTTTTACCAGCTCCGGCGAGTTGTTGGTCTGGCTGAGGTGGCAGAGCGCAAATTTCTTGCAGCCATCTTGAATCAAATCCAGAATTTCCGCAGCGCAGGCCTTGTTGTCAAGATGGCCGCGGTCACTGGCAATGCGCACCTTGAGATAATAGGGATACGGCCCACCGTGCAGGCTGAAGGCGTCATAGTTGGCTTCCAGTGCGACTAAGTCACAGTCGGTCAGGCTGTCCTGCACAACAGGCGTGAGGTACCCAAGGTCGGTGGCCAATGCCATAACCTTGCCGTCCGGCGTGCGAATCCGATAGCCGCAGCAGGGCACATCGTGGCTGGTGGGAAAGCTCGTCACGGTAAAGCCGCCGATTTCCAGCGTCTGGCCATCCACCGGGGTAGCCTCCACAGCCGGCGGAATCGTACCACGGGAATCCAGTGCATCCAGCGTGTCCGCGCAGGCATACAGCGGAATCGGGTGCTTTTTCAGGAAGGTATCCAGCCCGGAAACATGGTCGGAGTGCTCATGCGTTACAAGGATACCGGCGCAGTCACTGACGGCCAAATCCAGAGATTTCAGCGCCGTCAGCGTGGTGCGGCAGCTTTTGCCCATATCAATCAGCAGATACTGCTGTCCGCTGCGAACGAGCGCACAGTTGCCCGAGGAACCGGAATACAGGGTGGTAAAATATGCCATTTGTTGTTCCTAACGCTTTCCAGAAAAATTGGGCCGCTGGCTGGCGGCCCAGAAGTATTTTTACATAGCCCGGCTTACAGCGTTAGCCGGAATTTCCACGCGGCGGATATCCGCACCCAGCAGTTGCAGCTTCTCTACAATGTTCTCATAGCCGCGCTCAATATGGATGGTCTCATCCACCTCGCTGGTTCCGTCAGCGGCCAGCGCCGCCATAACCATCGCCGCGCCTGCGCGCAAATCCGTTGCCCGCAGCGGCGCAGGGTGCAACGCACCGACGCCCTCGATTACCGCAACCTGACCATCCACCTGAATGTTGGCCCCCATGCGGATAAGCTCATCCACATAGCGGAAGCGGTTTTCCCAGATGCCCTCGGTCACAATGGAGGTACCGTTGGCCAGCGTCAGCAGTGCCGTCATAAGCGGCTGCATATCCGTGGGGAAACCGGGATGCGGCATGGTCTTGAGCTTCAGCGGGCGCAGCTCCCCTGTGCGGCTGATGCGCAGGGCATCGTCAAATTCCTCAACCGCACAGCCGGCTGCACGCAGCTTTGCCGTGATGGGCTCCATATGCTTCGGAATCACGTTGTGCAGCGTGATGTCCCCTTTTGTGATGGCGGCGGCCACCATATAGCTGCCCGCCTCAATCTGGTCGGGGATGATGGAATAGTTGCAGCCGTGCAGAGACTTCACGCCGTGAATCTTGATGACATCAGTGCCTGCGCCGTGAACGTCTGCACCCATCATATTCAGAAAGTTGGCAAGGTCCACAATGTGCGGCTCACGCGCAACGTTTTCCAGCACGGTGGTACCCTCGGCCAGCACGGCGGCCAACATAGCGTTCATCGTTGCACCGACAGAAACCGTGTCAAAAAAGACATGGCCGCCCGAAAGGTGCTCCGCACGGACATGAATCTGGCCATACTCCACCGAATCCTGCGCGCCGAGGGCGGTAAAAGCCTTCAGATGCTGGTCAATGGGGCGCGGGCCCAGATTGCAGCCGCCCGGCATGGCCACCTGACCGGAGCCGAAACGCCCCAGCAGTGCGCCCAGAAAGTAGTAGCTGGCGCGCATCTGGCGGGACAGCTCGTTGGAGACCTCGGTGCTGTCGATATGGGTTGTATCAATTTCATAGGTACTGCGGCTGACCATGCGGATATTCGCACCCAGCTCGCTCAAAATCTGCAGGGACGCCATAACGTCACTGATACAGGGCAGATTTTCAATCAGACATTTCCCACCCGCCAGAATTGTGGCAGGCAGAATAGCAACCGCGGCGTTCTTTGCGCCGCCAATGTTGACATCGCCAACAAGCGGCTTCCCCCCGCGAATAACGTATTTTTCCAAGTGTAGCTCTCCTTTGTGCAGCGGCCCGCCCGCAGCTTTCTTAGCGGCAGGCAGACCTATAGTACACACTTTATCTGATTATACAACATTTTGCGTTGATTGAAAAGTCCTGTTTGATAGAACTGCAAAATATTTGTGAAATCGCACAAGATGTGTTGACACTGTGCTGTGATTTCAAAACATATCACATACCGGCAAACAGCGTGTAGGCGCTGAAGAGTGCGCCATTGTAGGACATCTCGAAGTGGCAATGGTTACCGGTGGAGTTGCCAGTGGAGCCGACATAGCCGATGGTCTGCCCCTGCGACACAGCCTGCCCCTGCGTTACGGCAATGCTGGACATATGACCATACAGTGTCCTGTAACCGTTGCCGTGGTCGATTTCGACATAGTTGCCGTAGGAATAGTGCCAGCCTGCAGCAATAATCGTGCCGGAGTCAGAAGCGATAATCGGGGTACCGTAGGCGGCGCAGATATCCGCACCGCGGTGGCCGTTGCCCATCCAGCGGCTGACGTACTTGTAGCCGGGCACCGGCCAGACAAAGGAGCCGGAGCCGACCTTGGCCACCATGCCGTTCTTCAGCTTGGTGCCGGTGACGGTAATCTTCGGTGTGGGGGCCTGCAGCACGTTATAGGCCACCGCCTGACGGTCGGTAACGGTGCCGTCAATCACCGTGGTCTCGTAGGTAATCTCCTCCGAGCCCTCTACACCATCCTGCAGGGTCACTACCTTGCCGAAGTCATACTGGTCGGATTCAGAGTTCTGGGTATCATACGGAATAGCGACCGTCTCGGTGTCGCGGCGGACAACCTTGACCTTGATAAGCTCGGCCGTGGATGCACCGGTCAGCACCACTGTGCCCTCCGGGATTTCCTGATCCAGCGTCAGCAGGTCGGGGTTCATCTGGGCCAGAGAGTCAAAGCTCACGCCGGTGGTGTCCACAACGCTCTGCACGGTATCGCCCTCGACAGCGGTGTAGCTGTGGATGCCGCCGCCCTCGTTCAAGGCCTGAATCACGTCCGCGTAGGAGCTGACGGATTCCTGCAGATAGACGCCGTCCACAAGGCGGATATCGTGGGCAAAGGCCGTATACACGTTGCTGTCCATGGCATCCTCAAAGGGTGCCTTGATGTTTTCCAGATATCGGCGCAGATGGTCGCCCTCAGTCGTGACGTAGAGCAGCTGGTCATCGACATAGACAGCGGTACCGTTGATAATCTCATCACTGGCGGTGCGCAGGATGGCGTTGGCAATCTCGCTCTCGGTCATGGTCTGGTTGCCTATAGAGAGCGAATAGGTCGGGTAGACGTCCCACTGGGTATCGGGCACAGCCGTGCCGGACGCCTGCAGCATACGCTTAGCCGTGTTGATACGGGACTGCACATCCTCGCGGGCGTTTTCAAACACCTGCTCGCTCTCCACGTAACCGACGTTTGTACCGTTCACCTGGACATTCAGCACAAAATGCAGGCCGAGGGCGCTGCGCACCATGACCACAAGGGCCGCTGCGGCAACCGCCGGAAGTATGTAGGTGATGGCGTTCCAGAGAACAATACCGTATTTTTTGATGCCGCTTGCCAGATATTTGGCCTTGGCCGCACGGATTTCACCGGCCTCGGGGTGCTCCAGTGTTTCCGGCAGGGCGTGAATATGCCGGATGCCGGAAATCATACGCACAAACGGCCCGGTCAAATCCTCAATCAGCGTGATGATGCCCAGCAAAATCGGGCGCAGCACGATGAGCAGCAGATTCACTACGGTGTCGCTGATGCCTCGCCCGACAGCGCTCAGCTTACGGCCGATGCAGACAAAGACATACTCGACCCAGAAACCGACCATATACAGCATATCGCCAACGGCGTTGCGGCGGTTCAGGTCTTTCATATAATTTGCAGCCTTGCGGCGGTTTTCATTGCGTTTCTTTTCCTGAGAGGTATGCGCAAAGCGCGTTTCCCCTGTCATTTCCGGCGCTTCGGGCCTGCTCTCTGTCTTGGGCGTCGGGTCAATCTGGGTAGGGTTCAAAATACGGAAGCTCCTTTCCGTGGTAAGCATAGTCAGGTTTCATCGGGCGCGCCGCAGGGCAGCGCGGACAGTTGCCAGCCGTCCAAAAGCTGCTCCGCCTGCGCCAGTGCGGCCATATCGGCGGGCAGAGGGCTCTCCACGCGGAGGGCTTGTCCTGTCAGCGGGTGGCTGAAGCACAGGATGCCGCAGTGCAGCGCGTGGCGGTGGATGACTGCATCCGACCCGCCGTAGAGCGTATCCCCCGCCAATGGGTGGCCAATGTAGGCCATATGGACACGTATCTGGTGGGTGCGCCCGGTGCGCGGGTAGCAGGCAGCCAGACTGTGGCTGTGGCCGACAGCCAGCACAGTATATTCCGTCAGGCTGTACTTGCCGTCCTCCCGCACGCAGCGGCCAATAATGGAATCCCCGCGGCGGGCAATGGGCGCTTCCACCCGGCCGGGCCCCAAGGGCAGCGTGCCCTGCACAATGGCAAGGTAGCATTTATGGGCGCTGGCAGCCAGCAGCGGCGCGGCAAAGGCGTTCTGCGCGCAGAGCACCAGACCGCTTGTGTTTTTATCAATGCGATTGATAGGACGAAAAACGCCGGTCCTGCCCTGCGCTTGCAGATAGTGCAGCCAGCCGTTGGCCAGTGTTCCATCCGGATAGTTCAGCGTGGGGTGCACGGCAATGCCCGCGGGCTTATCCAGCACGGCGGCAAATTCATCCTCATAGGCAACGGAAAACGGGACCGGCTGTGGCGTGACGGAGGTTTCCTGCTCTGGCGGCAGCGCAAAGTGGATGCACTGGCCGGTGTGAACCGGCTCATTGGTGCGCACAGGCCTGCCGTCGGCAAAAAAGCCGTCACCATCGTATTTGACGGACTTGATAAGCCCCGCTGTGACGCCCTGCGTGCGCAGGAAAAGCCCCAGCCTGCAGCCATCCTTTTCCGGCGGCACGGTATATCGCAAAACGGTCACAGTGCCGCCCTCCTTAAAGCCCATATGTAGGTATTATACCACAAAGCAGTCGATGATGCAAACCCCAATGTTTGGCTCAAAAATTGCGGAAGGACGTTCATACAACAAAAACAGCCCTCCCGCAGGAAGGCTGTCTGTGTTATTTCTGTGTGTGTTGCAGCTCGGCGGCGCGTTCCAGCACAGGCTTGAGATACTGCCCGGTAAAGGAATGGGGGTTCTTTGCAACCTCCTCCGGCGTGCCGGTGGCTACTATCGTACCGCCACCGCTGCCGCCCTCGGGGCCAAGGTCGATGATATAATCCGCACGCTTGATGACATCCAGATTGTGCTCAATCACAATGACCGTATTGCCGGCGTCCACCAGCTTATCCAGCACCTTGACCAGACGGTGAACATCCGCCACGTGCAGGCCGGTAGTGGGTTCGTCCAGAATATACACCGTCTGCCCGGTATCGCGGCGGGCCAGCTCATTGGCCAGCTTGACGCGCTGCGCTTCGCCGCCGGAAAGCGTGGTTGCGGCCTGCCCCAGCTGAATATAGCCGAGGCCGACCTCCTGCAGCGTCTGCAGCTTGCGGGCAATCTTGGGAATGTTGGCAAAGAAAACGCAGGCTTCCTCCACCGTCATATCCAGCACGTCGGAGATATTCTTGTCCTTGTACTTGACCTCCAGCGTCTCGCGGTTGTAGCGCTTGCCCTTGCAGACGTCACAGGGCACGTAGATATCCGGCAGGAAGTGCATCTCAATGGTCAGGATACCGCCGCCCTCGCAGGCCTCGCAGCGGCCGCCCTTGACGTTGAAGCTGAACCGACCGGGGCCGTAGCCGCGCATTTTGGCATCCTGCGTGTTGGCAAACAGGCTGCGGATGTCCCCGAACACACCTGTGTAGGTGGCCGGGTTGGAGCGCGGTGTGCGCCCGATGGGCGACTGATCAATGCCAATGACCTTGTCAACCCATTCCATGCCCTCGACTTCTTCGCATTGGCCGGGGCGGCTGCGTGCGCCGTTCAGGGCGGCAGCCAGCGTCTTGTACAGAATTTCATTGACAAGTGTCGATTTGCCGGATCCCGACACACCGGTCACGCAAATCATCTTGCCCAGCGGGAAATCCACCGTGATATTTTGCAGATTGTTTTCCCATGCCTTGACAATGCGCAGGAATTTACCGTTGCCCTCGCGCCGGATGGCGGGCACCTCGACAAATTTGCGCCCAGACAAATAAGCGCCGGTAACGCTGCGTTTGGCCTTGCAGATGTCCGCCACGCTGCCCGCCGCAACGATTTCACCGCCGTGCACACCCGCACCGGGGCCGACATCCACGATGTAGTCGGCCTGCCGCATGGTATCCTCGTCATGCTCGACCACGATCAGGGTATTGCCAAGGTCGCGCAGGCGTTTCATCGTGGCGATCAGCTTGTCATTATCGCGCTGGTGCAGACCGATGCTCGGCTCGTCCAACACGTACAGCACGCCGGTCAGGGCGCTGCCAATCTGGGTGGCCAGACGGATGCGCTGGCTTTCGCCGCCGGACAGGGACGCCGCACCGCGGGAGAGCGTCAGATAACCCAGACCCACACTTTTCAGGAAGCCGAGACGCTCTTTTACTTCCTTGAAAATCGGGGCGCCAATCATCTCATCGCGGGCGCTGACCTTGGCGGTGTTGATGAATTCCAGCTCCTCATTGACGCTCTTGTCGCAGAAGTCGGAGATATTGATACCGCCCACCGTCACGGCCAGACTGGTGGGTTTCAGGCGGCGGCCATGGCAGGCCGGGCACTCCTCACTGGACATAACGAGGGCGATTTCCTCCTTGACCCACTCACTGCTCGTTTCGCGGAAGCGGCGTTCCAGATTGGGGATAATGCCCTCGAACTGGTTGTAGTAGGTGCCCGAGCCGAACATACTCTCACGCTGCATCTCAATGCGTTCCTCGCCGGTGCCGTACAGCAGGGCATGGAGGGCTTCCTTGCTGAACTCCTTGATGGGGGTGTCCAGTGTAAAGCCATAGCGCTTGCCAAGCGCCTTGTAGGTCATTTCCGAGATGGAGCCCTCCGCATAGTACCAGCCGCTGGCCTTGATGGCGCTTTCACGGATGGACTTGCGCTGGTCGGGAATGACGCGGGCCGGGTCAACCTTCATAAAGGTGCCAAGACCCGTGCATTTTTCGCAGGCACCGAAGGGGTTATTGAAGCTGAACATACGCGGTGTCAGCTCCTCGACCGAAATGCCGTGCTCGGGGCAGGCATAGCTCTGGCTGAACATCATCGGCTCGCCGCCAATCACGTCAATAACGACCAGACCATTGGCCTGTGCAAGGGCGGTTTCGATGGAATCCGCCAGACGGCCGCGGACCGTATCATTGATGACAAGGCGATCCACAACGATTTCCACTGTGTGCTTGATGTTCTTTTCGAGGTTGATTTCCTCGCTCAAATCGTACATATTGCCGTCAACACGCACGCGGGCAAAGCCTGCGCGTCGGGCAGCGTCCAGTTCCTTAGCCTGCGTGCCCTTACGCGCACGCACCACCGGGGCCAGCACCTGAAAGCGGGTGCGCTCCGGCAGCTTCAGCACCTCATCGACCATTTCATCGACCGACTGCTGGGTGATTTCGCGGCCACAAATCGGACAGTGCGGCACGCCGATGCGGGCGTACATCAGGCGCAGATAGTCATAAATTTCGGTGACGGTGCCCACCGTGGAGCGCGGGTTGTGGCTGGTGGTTTTCTGGTCAATGGAAATAGCCGGGGAAAGGCCGGTGATTTCGTCCACGTCCGGTTTTTCCATCTGGCCCAGAAACTGGCGGGCGTAGCTGGAAAGGCTCTCCATATAACGGCGCTGGCCGTCGGCAAAAATCGTGTCAAAGGCAAGGCTGGACTTGCCGGAGCCGGACAGGCCCGTCATAACGATGAGCTTATCCCGCGGCAGCTCCAGGCTGACGTTTTTCAGGTTATGCTCCCGCGCACCCTTGATGACAATGCGGTTGTTCGGGTCAATCTTGATTTTGGAATTGCGCTTTGCAGGCGTTTTTTCGGGTGTTGTACTCAATTTTTATATTTCCTCCTGCCCTTGCGTGTTTTGGCGGCAGCTCTGCGCTCGCTGGTGTCCACGGCGGTGGGGTCCTCGCCGCGTTCCAGACGTGCAATCTCGTCACGCAGCTGCGCGGCCAGCTCAAATTGCAGCAGCCGTGCAGCCTCCTTCATTTCCTTTGTCAGCCGTTCGATGGTCTGCTGGCGCTCGGCGCGGCTCATGCGGTGCTGGCGCATCCGCTTGTTTTCCTCACTCATGCTGATTTCCAGCCCATCGCCGATGGCTTTCACGATGGTTCTGGGGGTTATGCCGTGTTCTTTATTGTAGGCATCCTGAATTGCACGGCGGCGCTCGGTCTCCATAATGGCGCGCTCCATGCTGGGGGTGACCTCATCGGCGTACATCAGCACCACGCCGTTGGCATTGCGGGCGGCGCGGCCGATGGTCTGAATCAGGCTGGTCTCACTGCGCAGGAAGCCCTCCTTGTCGGCGTCCAGAATGGCGATGAGCGATACCTCCGGCAGGTCCAGACCTTCGCGCAGAAGGTTAATGCCCACAATCACATCAATGGCACCCACGCGCAAATCCTTGATAATCTCCATGCGCTCAAAGGTGTCCACCTCGTGGTGCATATACTTGGTTTTGACACCGTGTTCTTCCAGATAGTCGGTCAGATCCTCGGCCATTTTGACGGTCAGGGTGGTGACCAGCGCACGCTCGCCGCGGTCAATGCGGGTGCGTATTTCACCCAGTAAATCCTCAATCTGGCCCTCCACCGGGCGCACCATAATAAGCGGGTCCAGAAGGCCGGTGGGGCGGATAATCTGCTCCGCTACACGGCTGGAGTGCTGGCGCTCATATTCACCCGGGGTGGCAGAAACGAATATTTTCTGGTGTATTTTGGCTTCAAATTCCTCAAACTTCAGCGGGCGGTTGTCAAAGGCTGAGGGCAGGCGAAAGCCGTACTCCACCAGCGTCTTTTTGCGGCTGTAGTCACCGCCGAACATTCCCCGCACCTGCGGCAGCATAACGTGGCTCTCGTCCACCATCAAAAGGAAATCGTCCGGGAAGTAGTCCAGCAGCGTTGTGGGCGTTGACCCCGGTGCACGGCCGGAAAGTACGGCAGAGTAGTTCTCTATGCCCTTGCACATTCCTACCTCCTGCAGCATTTCCATATCATAATTCGTGCGCTGTTGGATGCGCTGTGCTTCAAGGAGCTTGCCTTCCGCCGTAAACTTCTTGACCTGTTCCTCCATTTCCAGCTGGATTTTTTTCAGGCCCTCCTGCATTTTCTCGGGCCCGACAATGTAGTGGCTGGCCGGGAAGATGGCCACATGGCGCACCACATTCTTGTGCTCGCCCGTCAGCGGGTCAAACTCAATGATGCGGTCAATCTCATCCCCGAAAAACTCCACGCGGATGGCAAATTCATCGTTATAGGCAAGATGAATATCCACCGTGTCCCCTTTTACGCGGAATTTGTTGCGGATAAAGTTCATATCGTTGCGCTCATATTGCAGCTTGACAAGGCGGCTGCACAGCTCGTCACGCTCCATCTGCATACCGGGGCGCAGGCTGATGACCATACTGCGGTAGTCGATAGGATCGCCCAAAGAGTAAATGCAGGACACCGATGCCACAATAATCACGTTGCGCCGTTCCGACAGCGCCGCCGTGGCCGAATGGCGCAGGCGGTCAATTTCATCGTTGATAGCGCTGTCCTTCTCGATATAGGTATCCGTAGACGGAATGTAGGCTTCCGGCTGGTAGTAGTCATAGTAGGAGACAAAATATTCGACGGCATCCTCCGGGAAAAAGCCGCGCATCTCGGTGCAAATCTGGCTGGCCAGCGTCTTGTTCGGCTCCAGAATCAGCGTGGGGCGGTTGCAGCGGGCAATAATATTCGCCATTGTGAAGGTCTTGCCGGAGCCGGTGACGCCCAACAGCGTCTGTGCCTCGTTCCCTTCGTTGATGCCCCGCACAAGGGCTTCTATCGCCTGCGGCTGGTCGCCGGTGGGCTGGAAGGGTGCCTTTAAGTGAAAAACCTCGTCCATTGTCTCTCCTTTCAGAGTACAACGATTAGTTGTATAACGATTATAGCACGGCCTTTTTTATAAGTAAAGCCCTTTGCCGATATTTTGTGCGCAAAAAGCAGAAAAATGCGCCCTGCCAAGTGAACGGCAGAGCGCAGAGCGTTGATTTCAGCGGCTGGCGGCCTGCAATATGCCGCCGCCCGGGCGGTATTCCGGCAGGCTGCCGCGGTTCAGCATCGAGCAGGCATCCTCCCCGGCGATGATGATGTGGTCAATGACGGTAAAACCAAGCTGACCGGTCAGTTCCATAATGCGATAGGTTGTCAGGCGGTCGGCCTCCGAGGGGACGGCCATACCGGTGGGATGGTTGTGCGCCAGAATCCCACAGGTGGAATTGGTGCGGGCCACAGCGCGCAGCAGCTTGCGGGTGTCCACTGTCACGCGGTTGGGCACACCCTCGGCAATGCGCAAATCCTGCATCGGGCGGCAGGCATCGTCCAGCAGAATCAGATAGAGCTGCTCATTCTGCAGGCCGCGGAACAACGGCTTGACGTAGCTAATGGCAGCCTCGGCGGTGTTCAACGTCTGCCGGGTAACGCGCTTTTTCAGCGTATAATAGCGGCTGAACGCCATAACGGTAGAAATCAAATGTGCACTTTTGGGCCCGATGCCGGGCACCTGTTCCAGCTCCTCGGGTTCAGCCTCCATAACCTTACAGAAATCACCGAAATGCTCGATCAGCCGATGGGCCAGTACATTGGTGTCCTGCCGCGGAATGGACATAAACAGCAGATATTCCAGTGCCTCATGCTCTGCCAGACTTTCCAGCCCATCGCGCTCCACGCGGACCTTCATCCGGGCACGATGCTCCTCATGAAGATTCTCCCCTGCCATTTTTTCACATCCTGTCTTTACGTTTTCCTGTTTTCATTATATAATGAAAATACCATTTTGCCAACCGATTTTTTAAAGGAAATACGAGGATACAATGAAAAGTTTTACCGCAGGCCCCAATGAAAACGGTGTGCGCCTGAGCCGCTTTGTGGAGGGTGTGACCAAGGATATGCCCCGCAGTATGATGTACAAGGCGTTCCGCAACAAGCGCATCAAGGTCAACGGAAAGCGCGCCGAGCCGGACACCCGGCTGCAGACCGGTGACCTGATTGAACTATACATCAATGATGAGTTCTTCCCGGTGGGACGCCCGGCCGCCAAAGCGGCCAAGCCGCCCCGCAGGCAGCCGCCTGTTACCGTGGTGTATGAGGACGAAAACTTTGCCGTGCTGTACAAGCCCGCGCATCTGCTCTGCCACAGTGACCGCACCGGCGATGCGAATCTTGTGGATGCCTTTGCCGCCTATCTGGAAGCGAAGGGCGAATATGACCCCCACGCCGAAAAGCGGTTTGCCCCTGCCCTGTGCAACCGGCTGGACCGCGGCACGGAGGGGCTGGTGCTGGCTGCCAAAAGCTACGCTGCACTGCGTGACCTGAACGAGATAATCCGCGATGATTGGATGAAGAAGGAATATCTGACCATCACCGTGGGCGCACCGCCGCAGGGTCGCTTTGTGGCCTGGCTGCAGCACAGCGAAAAGACCAACAAGGTCCGCATCCACGCAAGGGAGAGTGAGGGCTACAAACAGATTATCACAGAGATCACCGTAATTCGCCAATCCGGGCCGTTCGCACTCTGCCGCATTGGGCTTATCACCGGGCGCACCCATCAGATACGCGCCCACCTTGCCTATCTGGGCCACCCGGTGCTGGGCGACATCAAGTACGGCAACCGCAAGATGAACGAGCGCACCGGGCTGAAAACACAGGCACTCTGTGCCCAGCGGCTGACCTTTGGACGTATCCCGGAGGAAAACACGCTGCATTATCTCTCCGGCAAAGTCATCAAGCTGAATGACCCGGAAATCGTAAAGACCTATGAGCGCCTGACCGCTGAAAACGAGAAGTAAAGACAACACCCGGAGGGTTTCGCAAAGCCCTCCGGGTGTTGTTTTGTACTACTGCAGAGCCTCTTCGTGCCCAAGCCCTACAGAATCATTTTATGCCAGAACGAAATGGTATACCAGAGACAGTGCCACAATCAGGGCGCAGGCAATGGCAGTGATGGGCGGAGCCAGATGGATGATGCGCTCGGCCATAACATCATCCTCGCTGGTCTCATCATCATCGGCGTAACGGCCGCGCTTCTTGGACTTCTTGCGATCCTCGTAATCGTCATCATCGTAGTCCAGACTATCGGTGTCATACATCTGGGTGCCTTCGTCATCGTCCTCATCATCGTCAAACAGACGGCCCTTGGGGGCGTAACGGCGAACGCGCTCGGCTTCCTCATCCACATCATTGTCGGCGTAGCCCTGCGGCTCAAAGGCGGCGGTGGCCTCCTCAGGCTCATAGGCTTTCTTCGGCGGAATCTCCTGCTGGCCCGTGATAGCTGCCTGCACGGCGTTGGCCATGGCGCGGGGGTCTTTGGCGGCGGGAGCTGCAGGCTGGGGCTGCGGGGCGGGTGCAACGCTGCTTGCCACAGCGTTGACTTCCTGCTGTTGGCGCTCTGCGGCCTGACGTGCCTCCTCCAGAATGGAGGTCAGCGTGGCCTTGATGCCGGCACGGTCACCACCACACTCCGAGCAGACCGTGCAGTTTTCCTCATTGGGATGGAACGCACCACAGGCGCAGAACCAGCCATACTGGGTATCCTGCGGCACGCAGGTCAGCTGCGGGTTGTTGGCGCGCTTTTGCAGGGTCTTGGCAATGGATGCAGGCAGCACGCGGGGCATATCCAGACGCACACGCTTATAGCCGCGCAGATCCACACCGCGTCCGTTCAGGAAGGCGCGATCCTGCTCAACCTCTACGCTGGAAACCGGCGTATCGCTGACGTAGACGGCATCATCGCTGCCGAAAACATCACCGGGCTGCGCGTTGAGCTGCTCATAGTAGAAGTCATCTTCGCAGAGAATCTGACCGGCAGCGTCCTTACATTTGAAGTGGACAACGAGGCCGGTCAGCGGCTCGGTGCCAACGTTCTTGAAGGTCAGGCAGACAGCCACCTCGCCGGTGACATCGCCTTTCAGCAGCTCAACACGGACAAACTGCACCGGGCTGCCAGCCGTGTAATAGTTGGCGCGGGACTGCGCCATCAGGGAAAAATTCTGATCCATAGTTACACCTACTCTTTACTCTTGGGTGCCGGGGTGGGTGTTGTCCGTCTCGGCAGGCTGCGGGTTTTCGGTCTGTTCGGCAGGCTGCACAGGTTCTGCAGTTTCCGGCACAGGTGTTTCGGGCTGGGCGGTCTCGCCCTTGGCAAGGTCATAGGGCGGCAGGGTTCCGCCCTCCATCAGCGTCTTGAACTCCTCACCGCTGATTTTTTCGCGCTCCATCAGAACGCCGGCCACCTTGTGCAGCTCGCTCATATGCTCGGTCAGGGTGCGGCGGGCCGTCTCATAGGCTTCATCCACAATGTCGCGGATTTCGTTGTCAATTTCGGAAGCAATCGCCTCGGAATAGCCCTTGCCCTGTCCAAAGTCACGTCCCAGGAAGGTCTCGCCGGGGTCGCTGCCGTAGACAACCGGGCCCATACGCTCCGAGAAACCGTAGCGAGTTACCATAGAGCGCGCCGTATCCGTGGCACGCTGCAAATCGTTGGAGGCACCAGTGGAGATATCGTCCAGCACCAGTTGCTCTGCCACACGGCCGCCCAGCAGGGTGACAATATTCTCAAACATTGCCGTCTTGGTGACATAGCTGGGGTCCTTTTCGGGCAGATACATTGTGTAGCCGCCCGCACCGCCGCGGGAGATAATGCTAATCTGGTGCACCGGGTCATGGTGCTTGCTGAAATAGCCGGTAATTGCGTGGCCGGTCTCGTGGTAAGCGGTCAGGCGGCGCTCCTCATCGGTGACAACGTGGCTCTTCTTCTCGGGGCCCATCATAACCTTTACCGAGGCTTCCTCGATTTCCTTCTCGGTAATCGCCTTCTTGCCCTGACGTGCCGCCAGCAGGGCAGCCTCGTTGACAAGGTTTTCCAAATCGGCTCCGGAGAAGCCAGCCGTAGAGCGTGCAATCGTCTTGAGGCTCACATCGGGGCCGAGGGGCTTGTTCTTGGTGTGAACGCGCAGGATTTCCTCACGGCCCTTCACATCGGGCAAACCGACATAGACCTGACGGTCGAAACGGCCCGGACGCAGCAGCGCCTTATCCAGAATATCAGCACGGTTCGTAGCAGCCATAACAATGACGCCATCGTTGGCATCGAAGCCGTCCATCTCAACCAGCAGTTGGTTCAGTGTCTGCTCACGTTCATCGTGGCCGCCGCCCAGACCTGCGCCACGCTGACGGCCCACCGCGTCAATCTCATCAATGAAGATGATGGAGGGCATCGTCTTTTTGGCCTTCTCAAACAGGTCACGCACGCGGGACGCGCCGACGCCAACATACATCTCCACAAAATCAGAGCCGGAAATGGCGTAGAACGGCACACCGGCCTCACCCGCACAGGCGCGGGCCAGCAGCGTCTTGCCGGTACCCGGAGGGCCGACAAGCAGGACACCGTGGGGAATTCGTGCGCCCAGAGAGTTAAATTTGTCGGGAGCCTTCAGGAACTCGACAACCTCCTGTAGCTCGGCCTTTTCCTCATCGGCACCGGCCACATCGGCAAAGGTCGCCTTGCGCTGGCTCTCCTGCTGGTCCTTGACCTTGGCGCGGCCGACATTCATAATGCCGCCGCCTGCGCCGCCGCGGTACATCGACATAAACAGCATACCGATGCTGCCAATCATGGCCACGTAGAAGATAATCTCCAGCCATGGCACGCTGGTCTTGGCGGCAACGTAGTCAAATACCATCGGTGCGTCCGGGTTTGCGGCGTTGTACTCATCCACAAAGTCAGAAATTTTGCCGGTGTTGAAGTCACCACCATAGGGCAGCTTGTAGGTCATATAGACCGTGCCGCCGTTATCAGGCAGTGCGTCATTGTCAGAGCTGTTCAGGCTCAGCAGGCCGCCGCTGGGCAGGCTTGCCGCGGCGTTGGACTCCGGCAGAGGGATGTTGCCCTCCTTGAGCCAGAGCTCCAGCGAACCGGTGCCCAGATTCAGACGGAACGAGGTCACCTGTTGATTTTCAAAGTAATAGTAAATTTCGGAATAGGTTGTGTCCTTATTGCCGGTTTCCGCCAGCAGCGGAGAAAGGCTGATAAAGAAGAGAACCAATACCATCAGGACGGCCACCACAAGGATGCCGCTGAATTTCGGCTGTTTTTGCTGCAAGAAATCAACTCCTATCCGGCGTTTCTGCCGGGCATTTTGGCTTTAGTGGGAATAAACCTCCGGCTTGAGGACACCCACGTAGGGCAGGTTGCGGTACTTTTCATCATAGTCCAGACCGTAGCCGACCACGAACTCATCGGGAACCTCAAAACCGCAGTAATCCGGCTCAATGTCGGCCATGCGGCGGCTGGGCTTGCTGAGGATGGTGCAGATTTTGACGCTGCTGGGGTTGCGCATCTTCAGAACAGGCACCAGCTTGGACAGGGTGATGCCGGTATCCAGAATATCCTCCACAATCAGCACATCCTTGCCGGTCAGATCGGCGTCCAGATCCTTGATGATTTTGACAAGGCCGGTGGAGGACGTGTTTGCGCCGCCATAGCTGGAAACCACCATGAAGTCGATGGCGCAGGGCATCTTCACTGCGCGCATCAGGTCTGCCATAAAGACAACCGATCCCTTCAGGATAGAGACCAGCAGCAGGTCCCGGCCCTCATAGTCGCGGGTAATCCGGGCACCCAGCTCGGCAACCTTCGCCTTCAGCTCAGCTTCGGATACCAGAACATGGTCAATGTCATTGTCCATATTGTGCATAGATATTATGCCTCCCCTGTTTTTTCCGTCCGCACCGTCAGTACCTCATGGGTGTACTCATCGGGGGCACATCCCTCGGCGAAGCCGCAGCCCCACAGCCACAGCACCTCGCTGCCATCAGCCAGCAGCGGAAGCAGCGGCCGTTCGGCCTGCGGTACGCCAAGTTCATTGTAATATTTTTTGAGTGTCTTGCGCAGATGGCGTCCTGCCGGGCGGTAGAAATCCCCTGCCTGCCGTGTGCGCAGAATAACATTCCCTTGTATTTTAGCACAATCCGCGCAACAGTTTAAGTCTTTTTTGAAAATTGATTGATTTTTTAGAAAATTTTCATACTTTACTACCTGAAATTTCACAAAATAACCACCCGGAAGGCGATATTCACCGGGTTCAAAGGGCTGCGGGGGTGCCGGATGGACCTTTGCCCCCTCCTGCGTATGGCAGACAAGCAGGCCGTTGCGGACACGGTAGTTCACATCCGGCGTCAGCTGAACGCTGCCCTCGCCGTGCAGAACTACAAACCGGAGCAGGCTGATATACTTTTCCTCCGCGTCCCGCACCGGGCTGACCAGCGCATGGAGTGCGGCATCCAGCACAGGCCCCTCGGCGCGGCGCAATATGGCAACATCGTACCCGCCCGGCACGGCGGCCGCCTGCAAAAGTGCGGCAGCCTCGGCATTCAGCCAGTCATCCAGTGCGCGCATCTGGCGGCAGAGCCGGGCAATGCTGCGCTCCGCTGCCGGGTTTGCGTACTGCAGCGCAGGGACAGCCTCGTGCCGGATGCGGTTACGGGCGTAGGTGTCCTCGGCGTTGGTTTCGTCCTGCACATAGTGTTGCCCCAGCGCGGCGCAGTATGCCTCGGTGTCGGCGCGGGTCAGGCAGAGGCAAGGGCGCACATAGCAGCCGCGGCGCGGCGGAATACCCGCAAGACCATGCAGCCCTGTTCCCCGCGCTATACGGAAGAGCACCGTCTCGGCCTGATCGGACATGGTGTGGGCCGTGGCAATGACGGCCTCCTCGCGGGCGGCCAGCTCATCAAACCAACCGTACCGCAGGCCGCGTGCCCAGTCCTCGCTGGGGTTGGGCGGCACGTCTATCCCCTCCTGCACGGCATCGTACAGGAAAAGCTCCACGCCGTTCCGGCGGCAGAAATCCGCCACAAAGTCAGCATCGCGGCGGGCGGTCTCGCCCCGGATTCCATGGTTCACGTGGGTGGCTAGCACCTCAATGGCCAGTTTGCGGCGGTTACGCAGCAAAAAAAGCAACAAAGCCATTGAGTCTGCTCCGCCGGAGCAGGCCGCAATGACCCTGTCGCCAGACTTGAACAGACCCTGTCGGCGGCAGTTGTCCAACAGAGTCTCCTCAATACGCTGTACTGTTTTTTCTGCGTCAGAACTCATGGGTCACATCCAGATTGCTGAACCGCGTGTGGGCACCATCCCAGCCCAGACGGACAACGCTCGTCTCGCCGTGGCGGTTCTTGGCCACAATGCACTCGGCCTCGTTTTCGTTGGCCTGACTTTCCTCCCCGTTCTGGGAGTTGTAGTAGGCGGCGCGATAGAGGAAAAGCACAATATCCGCGTCCTGCTCGATAGAGCCGGAGTCACGAAGGTCCGAAAGCTGCGGACGGTGGTCCGAACGGCCCGCCGTCTTTTCCGCCGCACGCGAAAGCTGCGACAGTGCGATAACCGGCACATTCAGCTCCTTGGCCATAATCTTCAGATTTCGCGTGATATCACTGATTTCCTGCACGCGGCTTTCGGTGCGCTTGGCACTCTGCATAAGCTGCAGATAGTCAATGATAACAAGCCCGATTTTTTCCTTTTTGGGGTCCTGATTGATGGTGCGGATTTTCGCCTTCATCTCTGGCACCGAAATACCGGAGGAATCGTCCATATAAATGGGCGCATTGTAGAGCAGTGAGGTAGCCTGCGCAAAGTCGTTCCAGTCAGAGCTGTTCAGGCGGCCGGTACGGAACGCCTGACTGTCAATGTTGGCCGTGCTGGAAAGAATACGGTCGGTCAGCTGCTCACAGGTCATTTCAAGGCTGAAGATGATGGTGGGGATTTTCTGCTGGCGTGCCACGTTTGTAGCAATGTTCAGCGCAAAGGAGGTTTTGCCCATACCGGGACGTGCCGCCAGAATAATCAGGTCAGAACGGCCCAGACCGGTCAGCACCGTGTCCAGATAGTTGAAGCCGGTGGGGATGCCCGCGAACTTGTCGCGATCCGCACCACTCAGTTTCTGCATCGTGTCGATGACCTCCAGGATGGATTCCCGGATGGTCTTGACGCCGGTCTTGTCGCGGCCGGAACGGATATCATAAATCTTCTGTTCGGCGCTTTCCAGCAAGAGGTCGGCATCCTCACCGGAGGCTGTCTCGTTCAGAATGGAACGTGCCGCGTCAATCAGGCGGCGTGCCTGATACTTTTCCTTGACAATCTTGAAGTAAGAATCGACATTGGAAATTGCGGGCACAGTCTCGGCAATGCGGGTAATGTAAACCTTGGCGTCATCGGCACTGGCAAAGGTATCCCCTGCGGCCAGCGCATTGACCAGCGTGATGACGTCCACGGCCTCGCTGTCGGTGTAGAGGGTACGCATCGTCTCATACACGGCGCGGTTCTGGTCCGAGTAGAACATTTCGGGTTCCATATCGGTGATAAGGCGGTTCAGAATCGTCTCATCCATCAGCGCGGCACCCAGCACGCTCTGCTCAGCCTGCATATTGTAAGGCATCTGCATACCCAGACTGGAAAGGCTTACTTCCTCATTTTTCGGCACAGCGGATACCCTCCTTCCTTTGCCGGTGGTATTTTACAGCTCCTCAACCTTCAGCTTGAAGGGTGCAACAACGCCTGCGTAGAGGCGTACGGAGGCATCATAGCTGCCGAACTCCTTGATGGCGGAGGGCAGCTCGACCTTTTTCTTGTCGATTTCGGTGCCGGTCAGGGTGGTCAGCAGCTCGGCGACCTCTTTGCCGGTGACCTTGCCGTACAGCTTGCCGGAGGCACCGCCCTTGACCTTAGCGGTGACAACCTGACCCTTGATTTTAGCGGCCAGCTCCTCAGCGGCGGCGCGGGCCTCTGCCTCGTGATGGGCCTTGGCCTCGCTCTTGGTGCGGGCCTGGTTCAAGGCCGCGGCATCCGCAGGGGCTGCCAGATTGCGGGGGAACAGGAAGTTGCGGGCGTAGCCGTCCGAAACCTCATGGATTTCATCTTTCTTGCCGATGGTTTTTACGTCCTGCTTGAGAATGATCTTCATAGGATTTCCCTCCCAAAAAATATGTCACAATTACCGTGCGGTGTTTTCCTTTTGGGCTGCACGGTAAAGGTCGATTTGTTCACGGATGCGCCGTTCGACATCCTGCAGGGTGCAATTTTGGAGCTGTGCGCCCGCCATCATCAGATGGCCGCCGCCACCCAGCGGTTCCAGAATGACCTGCACATTCAGCGCACCCATGCTGCGTGCAGAGATATTGACGCCGCCATTTTTGGCAACCGCCACAAAGCTGGCGTCCACGCCGTTGATGGTCAGCAAATCATTGGCCGCCATAGGCAGCACAACGTTCATACCGGCCTCCAGCTCGTCGGACAATGCGATAGCACAGCCCTTGTATATGTAGGCAGCCTCCACGATGTGAGCGCGGGCCTCATACTCCTCCTTGGAGGTGTTGAACAGCAGCTTGGTTTCGGCGGTCTGCGCGCCGCGGCTGCGCAGCCATGCGGCAGCCTCAAAGGTGCGCACACCCACGTGCAGCGCAAAGCTGCGGGTGTCCAGCATAATACCGGCCAGCAGCGCCTGTGCTTCCAGCGGGGTGATGTTGTTTTCCTTGGGCATAAACTGCAGAAGCTCGCATACCAGCTCACTGGCGCTGGACGCGTAGGGCTCATGGTAGAGCAGCAGCGGGTTGTCGATATGCCCCACCGCCATGCGGTGATGGTCGATGACAACCACCCTTTCGCACTTTTCGTAAATCTGTTGGCTTTCCAGCAGGCGCTTCTGGTAGGTGTCCACTACGATCAGCAGCGTGTTCGGCGTAATGATGTCAAGGGTCTGGTCGGGGGCTATGAAGTTATGCCCCTCGCCCGCGTCCAGAAATGTCTTGAGCAGCTGTCCGGCCAGCGTGGCCTCGCTGTTGATGGCGATAACTGCGGGTACGTTGCACATCTTGCAGATGCGCAGTGCGCCGATTGCCGAGCCGACCGCGTCCAGATCCGACATACGGTGGCCCATAATGATAACGCTGTCGCTGCGCCTGATAAGGTCGCACAGTGCATTGGCGATGATTCGGCTGCGCACGTGGCTGCGCTTTTCCACGCCGTGCGATATGCCGCCGTAGAACTCAAAGCCGTCCACCGTCTTGACGGCAGCCTGATCGCCGCCGCGGCCCAGCGCAATGTCAATGCTCTCCCGGGCCATCTGGTGGCATTCCTGCAGGGTTTTGCCGCCGTGGCCAACGCCGATGGAAAGGGTTGTCAGCCCACCGGGATGCAGGGCGCGGACCTTATCCAGAATCTCGAACCGCCCTTCCAGCATCCAGCGGACATCGCGCTCCTCCACAACCGCAATGTAGCGGCTGTTGGATACGCGGCGCAGAAATCCGGTGCTGCGGCCGATATACTCCTCCAGCAGGCTGTTGATGGCCTCAAGCTCCTTGGCCTGCTCACTGTCCTTCATATCATCGAACAGCTCATCATAGCTGTCAATGACGATAATCAGGCAGGCCGGGCGGCTTTCGTTGTATTCGTCCAGTGTTTCCTTGTAGAAGGTATCGTCAATCAGGTAGACAATGCTGGCACCGCGGCTGCCCTTGGCAGAACCGGCATAAGCCGTGAAGCAGCGCTCGGCCACCTTCAAATCCTGCCCATGCGGGCGGGAGCAGACGGCCAAATCCAGCTCCGGCAGCACGCGGTCCACCGGGCGGGTCACGGCGTCATGGCCATTGAGAACCTGCTCCTTGAAGTGGCCGTTGTACCAGAGGATGCGTCCATCATTGATGAGCACCGTGGCGATGGGCAGATTGGCAAGGCTGTACTGGATGCGGCTATTTTCAAACTCAGTGCTGCAGAGCTGCTTGGCCAGAAAGGCGCGCAGGCGGCGGCGCTGCCAGAGCACCACGCAGAGCGCGACCAGCACCAGAAGCGCAGGCACAACCAGCAGCTGCGGCTTAACCAAAGCCACCGGCACAACCATAACGGCCACAGCGATAACCAAAAGCAGCACAACGGCCGCTACATTCAGACCATCCTTGCGTTTCATCGTATACTCCCCGGTTCAGGAACTCTTTTACACTTCCAGAAGGATCGGCAAAATCATCGGGCTGCGCTTGGTACGGCGGTAGATATAGCTGGACAGCGCCTCCCGCACGCGGGCCTTGACACTGGCCCAATCGTGCATATTGTCCGCAAGGCTGCGGTCGAGTGCCATCTCCACCTGTGTGCGGGCACCCTCCATCAGCTCCTCGCTCTCGCGGACATAGACAAAGCCGCGGCTGACAAGGTCAGGGCCGGAAAGCACCTGACCATTGCTGCCGTCGATGGCGGCAGTCACGATGATGATGCCGTCCTCCGACAGATGATGGCGGTCGCGCAGAACCACGTTGCCCACGTCACCAACGCCGTAGCCGTCCACCATCACAGCGCCCGCCGTGACGGTGTTTTCCACGGTCATACCGTCCGCAGAAAGGCGGATGTTCTGGCCGTTCTCAGCGATATAGATATTCTGCTTCGGAATATAGCCCAGATGCTCCGCAGTCTCGGCGTGGCGCTTGAGCTGCTTGAACTCACCGTGCACCGGCAGGAAGAACTGCGGGTGGGCCAGCGTCAGCATGAGCTTCTGCTCCTCCTGGCAGGCGTGGCCGGACACGTGGGTGTCATACATATTCTCATAGATGACCTCCGCGCCCAGCGTCAGCAGGCCGTTGACTACCTTGGTGACGGTCTTTTCGTTGCCGGGAATCGGGCGGGCGGAGATGATGATGAAGTCATTGGGGCCAACGCGCACCTGACGGTGGCTGGCCTGCGCCATACGGGACAAAGCGCTCAGCGGCTCGCCCTGACTGCCGGTTGTAATCAGCACGACTTTCTCCGGCGGGTACTTGTTGATTTCATCAATCGTGATGAGCACATTGTCCGGCGCATGGAGGTAGCCCAGCTCGCGGGCCATCTCGGTGTTGGAAACCATGCTTCGGCCACTGACGGCAACCTTGCGGCCCGACTCAATGGCGAGGTCGATAATCTGCTGCACACGGTAGATGTTGGAGGCAAAGGTTGCCACAATGATGCGGCGCTTGCCCGCCTTGGCAAACAGGCGGCGCACACCCTCGGCCACGGTCTGCTCGGTGGCGGTAAAGCCGGGGCGTTCTGCATTCGTGGAGTCCGCCAGCAGGGCCAGCACGCCCTTGCGGCCATATTCGGCAATCGTGGGCAGGTCGGTCACGGCATCACCGGACAGAGGCGTGTAGTCCACCTTGAAGTCACCAGTATGAATAACAACGCCGGCCGGGCAGTCAATGGCAAAAGCCAGCGAGTCCGGGATGGAGTGGTTGACATGGATGGGCTCCACGGTGAAGCAGCCAAGCGTAACCTTCTGGCGGGGGCGGATTTCATGGAAGATGGCGCTGGAGGCCAGACCGTGCTCCTCGAGCTTATTCTTGATAAGGCCGATGGTCAGGCGGGCGGCGTAAATCGGCACATTGAACTTTTTGAGCAGATACGGCAGACTGCCGATGTGGTCCTCATGGCCGTGGGTGATGAACAGGCCCTTGATGCGGTCCTTGTTTTCCAGCACATAGGTGAAGTCAGGAATGACCAGATCCACGCCGAACATATCCGCATCCGGGAACACCAGACCGCAGTCCACCAGAATCATATCACCCTGGCACTCATACAGCGTGATGTTCTTGCCGACCTCGCCCAAACCGCCCAGCGGGCAGATGTGCATGGGGATGGCCGGGGTCATTTCCGGATGCTCCTGGCTCTTTTGCGGGCGGCGGCCGCGGCGCTGGCCCTGCGGGCGCGGTGCGGTGGTATGCTCACCCTGCTGCGCAGCATTGTTCTGCCGCGGGCGGCGCGGACGCGGAGCCGGGATGCTCTGGGCTGCTGCGGGGGTCTGCTCTGCGGCAGCAGCCGGGCGCGGGGTGCGCGGCTTGCGGGGCCGGTGCTGCACAGGGGCAGCGTTCTCTCCCTGCGGGCGCGGTGCGCGGGGCTTGCGAGTGCGGGGTGCAGTCTGGTCATTCTGGGCAGACGGTGCAGTATTTCTACGTTTTGGCTTGAATTCTTCCATTAGATAACCTCCGAATCAACAAATTTCCGGGCTGATATCTGCCAGCTGCAGACACCGAATTCCCTCTAAGACGGTTGCTATTTATGTATTTTTCAGAGCGAATACACTCCTATGCCTATGGGATGGGCGCGGAAAGCCCGCCTGAAAAGGCGCAGCCAGGCCCGATAAAACACACAACATTGCAATTACATCTTATTATATCACATTCAGCGTTCCTGTCAAATATCTTGCCATATGAATTGAAAGCGGGTATAATAACTTTATTATAGGCAAGAATTTGGAGTACAACGCAATGAAGCATATTGAAATTTATACGGACGGTGCCTGCAGCGGCAACCCCGGCCCGGGCGGCTGGGGTGCGATTCTGCGGTTCCGCACGGCAGACAAGGTGTACGAGAAAGAAATTTCCGGCGGCGATGCCACCACCACCAACAACCGCATGGAGATGACCGCCCTGCTGGAGGCACTGCGCCAGCTGAAGGAGCCGTGCGCCATTGATTTGTTCAGCGACAGCAAATATGTCATTGACAGCCTGCAAAAGGGCTGGGCCAAAGGCTGGCGTGCCCGCGGCTGGAAAAAGGCCGACAAGTCCCCCGCCCTGAACCCCGACCTGTGGGCCCCGCTTCTGACGGAAAGCGAGAAGCACGAGATTACCTACCACTGGCTGAAGGGCCACGCCGGCCATCCGGAAAACGAGCGCTGCGACCGTATGGCCGTGGAACAGAGCAAAAAATACGGCGGGCGGCAGGCCTGACCGCTTGAACAAGGAGAAAAGCATGGACGGATTCAATACCTTTGAAAAGCAGGACAAGATTTTGCTTGGCCTGAACAGTGGCAGCGACGCCGCTGCCGCACTGCGCATTTTGCAGCAGCAGGGCTTTGCGGTGCAGACCTTCACCGCAGAAAACGAGGTCTCCACGGCAGAGCTTTTGCAGCTTCTGGCGGACAAGGCTGCCGAGCTGGACTGCGCGTTTATCGCCACTGGGCATTTTGCCCGCGTGGATGTGGACAGCAATGGGCTTTCCCACGTGCTGCCCGCCGCTGATAAGGACGCCGACCAGAGCGCACTGCTGGCAGATTTACCGCAGAGTGTTCTGGCAAAGCTGGTTCTTCCTCTCGGTGATTTTACCAAAGCGGACGTGGAGGAAATGCTGGCGCAAACCGCCGAATAAATCTGATATGCTATACAAAAATCTCCTGTGCAGAAACGCACAGGAGATTTTTTACTATTACAGTTTTTTGATGGGATGCCGTATGACAGTCTTTAACTTTTCCGGGGCAGTTTTGCGAACATCGGATAAATAGATTTCGTGATGCCAGCGGGTGTCCGTAATATCATTGGCGTAACCGTTTTCCGCCAGAAAGGCATCCATAGCCGCGACGGTTTCCGGCTCATTGTCATAGGGGCCGGTGTGCATACACTGCACGCAGAGCCCCTCCTCAATCGTCAGAAATTCAACTGTGGAGAAGTCCTGCTTCTTTTTGATTGTTGCCTCCCGCACAGCCCAGTCAAAGTCGGCCTCGGTAACAAAATCAGGCAGGCGGATGACCGATACCCACTCAAAATTTTCCTTGTGGGCATAGTCAATCGTTGCAGTACCCTCCTGCTGCCAGAAGCCCTCCAGCGGCGGCACCACAAAGTCGAAATAACCTTCTATGCGGTGGTCGCCCTTTTTGCTCATCTTGATGGTATAAGCAACGCCGTACAGAAGGCCGATGGCCTGCTTATAGGCACCGTTTTCCTCATTGGGGTCGCCCTTGCCGCGCACGGCAATATAGTTCATAGGTGGCACCGTGACAAGCTCCGGCTTTGCCTTGGGAAGGTAAAATTCCTTATACTCTTTTTTGAAGTCGAAGGCCATAACGGCAGAACCTCACTTTTTCTTTTTATGCTTCGGCCATGGCCACCATTTGCCCTCTTTTTCGTGCATCCAGTGGGCCAGCGGATAGAACAGCAGTGCAATGCCACCCAGTAAAAGCAGAATGTACAGCCAGTTGGCAAAGTTAAAGATGACATCCAGCGCTGCCAGTGCCGCCAGAAAAAAGCCGGTGTACATCAGGAACTGGCCGTTATGCACCACATAGCCGTTCCAGTTTTCGGGGCGTATCTCGTCACGGCCCTGGTCCCCCCAGACGTTGGGATTTTTCATAGCGGAATAGCCGTAGAAGGCCAGCACGATGCCAATGACAAACAGAAACTCAAACAAGGGTGTTTCCTCCCGCGGTTATTTTTTGAAGAAGGGGCTGAAATCGAAGGTTGCGAAGTAGTCCGCCGGGGTCTCGGCGCGGCGAATCAGCTGGTGGGAGCCATCCTCCTTCAGCAGCACCTCGGCACTGCGCAGCTTGCCGTTGTAGTTGTAGCCCATCGAGAAGCCATGTGCGCCGGTATCGTGGATATAGACAATATCGCCGATTTCGATTTCGGGCAGCATACGGTCAATGGCAAACTTATCGTTGTTTTCGCACAGGCCGCCGGTGACGTCATACTTGTGGTCGCAGGGAGCATCCTCCTTGCCCAGCACGGTAATGTGATGGTAGGAACCGTACATAGCCGGGCGCATCAGGTTGGCCGCGCAGGCGTCCACACCGATGTACTCTTTATAGATATGCTTCTGGTGCAGCACCGTTGTGACCAGTGCGCCATAGGGTGCCAGCATAAAGCGGCCCATCTCAGTAAAGATGGCGACATCGCCCATGCCTGCGGGCACGAGAATTTCCTCAAACTTTTTGCGCACGCCCTCGCCGATGGCGGCAATATCGTTGCTGCGCTGGTCAGGGCGGTAGGCAATGCCCACGCCGCCGGACAGGTTGATGAACTTGATTTTGGCGCCGGTGCGCTTGTGCAGGCGCACCGCCAGCTCAAACAGAATCCCCGCCAGCTTCGGATAGTAATCATCCGTAACCGTGTTGCTGGCAAGGAAGGAGTGGATGCCAAATTCCTTGGCGCCTGCAGCCATCAGCTTGGTGTAGGCTTCGGCCATCTGATCCTCGCTCATACCGTACTTGGCGTCGCCGGGGTTGTCCATAATGCCGTTGCCCAGCTCAAACACGCCGCCCGGATTGTAACGGCAGCAGACAGTCTCGGGCACGCCTGCAACCTTCTCCAGAAATTCCACGTGGGTCAGATCGTCCAGATTGATATATGCGCCCAGCTCGTAGGCCTTCTTCATATCCTGCGCAGGCGTATCGTTGGAGGAAAACATAATATCACTGCCGGAAAAGCCGCAGGCCTCACTCATCAGCAGCTCGGTGTAACTGGAGCAGTCCACGCCGCAGCCCTCCTCCTGCAGGATTTTCAGCAGATAGGGGTTGGGGGTTGCCTTGACGGCGAAATATTCCTTGAAGCCCTTGTTCCAGCTGAACGCGGCATTGACCCTGCGGGCGTTCTCCCGGATACCTTTTTCGTCATAGAGGTGGAACGGAGTGGGGATATCAGCGGCGATCTCTTTTGCCTGGGCGAGTGTGATAAACGGCTTTTTCTGCGTCATGGTACTCTTTCCTTTCCCTTTATATACTAACATTTTTATTATAGTCGGTTTGCTGCACCCGGGCAAGGCTTTTCCCAAAAGAATTTGCCGAATGATAAATAAAAAAAGACCGTTTCCGGACGCCGGAAGGCATCGGAACGGTCTTGGAATTTACAGCACTGTCTCTGCGTGGTCGCCCTTCATATGGAGCTTGGCGGCCAGCAGGCGGTTGTCCAGCTGGCGGCAGGTCCAGTTGTAGGCGGGCAGCAGGAATACGCAGGCGGCCACCCATGCCGCCGGGTTGGAGAGCTCGGCACCAAAGTAGCCAAGCGGCGGCACCAGCGCAATGGCCACGGCCGTGCGGGCAATCATCTCCGCCACACCGGCCATCATGGCCAGCGTGGAGAAGCCCAGCCCCTGAATGGTATAGCGCCAGACAATCAGTGCGCCCAGCGGCACATAGAACACACTGTTCCAGAACAGATACTCGCGCCCCATGGCAACGATATCGAGTTCCTTTGCGGTGTCGAGGAAAAGGCTCATAATGTAGATATCGGTAAAATGCAGAATGAAAGCAGACGTAATACCGTACACCAGCACCACCAGCAGCGAGGCATCCACGCCCTGACGCACACGATCCATGCGGGCCGCGCCCAGATTCTGCCCGGCGTAGGTGGCCATGGCCGTGCCGATGCTCTCCATCGGGACAGTCAGAAGGTTCTGGGTCTTGCTGGCAGCCGTGACAGCGGCCACAGCGGCACTGCCCAGAATATTGACCGCCCACTGCATAATGACGCTGCCAATGGCTGTGATGCTGCACTGCAGGCCCATCGGTACACCGATGCCCAGCAGCCGTGCGCAGGCCTTTTTGCTGTAGGCCAACTCGTCCTTTTCCATCTTGAGGACGATGAATTTGCGGCGCAGATAAATAAAGCTCAGCACGCCGGAGATAATCTGAGAGATGTCGGTGGCCAGCGCCGCACCAAAGATGCCGAACTGGAACGGTATGATGAACAGCAAATCGAGCCCGATGTTCAGCGCGCTGGTCAGAATCAGGAAATACAGCGGCGTTTTGCTGTCGCCCAGCGCACGCATAATAGCCGCCACCATATTGTACAGAAAGATGAACGGAATACCGGCAAAAATCCAGCCGATATAGATAACTGCGCCATCGATGATGTCCTCCGGCGTCTGCATCAGCTCCATCATCGGGCGGGTCAGTGCCACGGTGGCGATCGTCAGCACTACGCTACCCACAATGCAGAGCCATGCCGCGTTGGCCACGTGGCGGCGCAGGTCCTTGTAGTCCCGCGCACCGAACAGCTGTGCAATGGGAATGGCAAAGCCGTTGCAGACACCGCCAACGAAGCCCAGAATCAAATAGTTGACCGAGCCGGTTGCGCCGACCGAGGCCAGCGCGCTGACGCCGCAGAACCGGCCGACAATAATTGTATCGGCCAGCGCATAGAACTGCTGGAACAGGTTGCCCAGCATCAGCGGCAGTGTGAACAGAAGTATAACCTTGAGGGGATTTCCGCTTGTGAGATCCTTTGTCATGAATTTTCCTACCCTATTTATTTTGCTGAGAAGTAACGTGCGGATTGTATTATAGCACGCACGCCTGTAAATGCAAGAGGAAAAATCATGCAAATATTGCGGTCTTTTGTCTGTTCGTATGCTATTTTTTCCAGAAGTGCTGTAATTCTGCGGCCAGCGCCTGTGCGGTGTCCACGGCACGCAGCTGCTCCCAGTGCACAGGCATCAGACGGCGGGTTTCCGGGGCGAGAAAGCGGTCATCAATCAACAGCACAATGCCCTTGTCCTGCGGGGTGCGGATGACCCGCCCGGCCGCCTGCAGTACCTTGTTCATGCCGGGGTAGCGGTAGGCGTAATCAAAGCCGGAGCCGCGGGTCTGCTCAAAGTAGTCCCGCAGCTGCTCCTGCCGGGGGCCGACCTGCGGCAGGCCGGGGCCGATGATGGCCGCGCCAATCAGGCTCTCGCCTGCCATATCCACACCCTCGCCAAAGACACCGCCCTGCACGGCAAAGCCCAGCAGCGCCTTGCCGTCCTGCGCCATAAAGCAAGCCAGAAAATCCGCACGCTTGTCCTCGTCCATGGCGGACTCCTGACACAGGGTGGGCTGGTCCGGGTAGCGGGCGGTAAAATCCTGCCAGACGGTTTGCAGATAGCTGTAGCTCGGGAAGAATGCCAGATAATGTCCCGGGCGTGCCGCCGCCATCACAGCCAGCAAATCCGAAATTGCAGCAATGCTGGTTTCCCGGTCCTTATAGCGGGTGCTGACCTGCCGGGCACACCACAGGCCGAGCCGGTCGGCATCAAAGGGGCTGCGCAGTGCCACAGCGCGGGCGTCCGGCAGGCCGCAAAGGTCTTTGTAGTAGCCGGCCGGGGCCAGCGTAGCGCTGAAAAGAACCGCCGCACGCCCTTTCGCAAAGTCCACCGCCAGAAAGGCGCTGGGGTCAAGGCAGAGCATCGTGGCACGCACCTCACTGCCGCGGGCGGATACCTGCAGCACGAAGTGGTCATCGAAGGTATCCGCCACCCGCAGCCATGCGCGGATGTCAAAATATAGTTGCAGCAGTGCATCGTGGGCCTCGCCGGGCTCACGGTGCTCGTCCAGCCAGATTTCCAGCGGCTCGCAGAGCTTCTGCAGCGCCCGGTCAAATTCTTCGGCGCGGGTCTTTTCAAAGAAGGTCTTGCCAAAGCGGGTGTCTGCGGCGGCTTCCTCACAGCGATGCCGCCAGCCGATAAAAAGATTGTTGACCTTGCTTAAGGAGTTTTTCAGGCTGCTTTTACCCGGGCCCAGCAGCTTTTTGGCGTCATAGAAGGCGCTTTTCGCCAAGGTGGCGCTGTGCATATCGCGGGCGCGGCCGGGCAGATTGTGGGCCTCGTCAATCAGGAACAGGTAGTCCCCCGCCGTATCAAAAAAGCGTGCCAGATGCACAACCGGGTCAAACAGATAATTGTAGTCCCCTATCACCACATCGCACCAGAGGCTCAGGTCCAGACCCAGCTCAAAGGGGCACACCGTGTGCCTGCGGGCCAGCGCCTGCAAAGCATCGGCCGAGAGCGTGTGGGTATCCAGACCGTCCCACAGAGCCTCCTTGACGCGGTCAAAGTAGCCGTTGGCATAAGGGCAGGCCTCCGGCGTGCACTCGCGGTGCTCCTGCATACAGATTTTGTCCTTGGCGGTCAGAGTGACGCTGCGCAGCTTCAGTTCCGGGTTTGCCCCGCGCAGCAGCGCCAGCGCGTTTTCTGCTGCCGCACGGGTTGTGCCGCGGGCCGTCAGGTAAAAGACCGGCCCACCCTGCCCCAGTGCCTTCAGTGCTGGGAATAGCACGCTCATCGTCTTGCCGATGCCGGTGGGTGCCTGACAGAGCAGCTGCCCGCCCTCGGCACAGGTTTTATACACCGCGCCGAGCATTGCCCGCTGGCCGGGGCGGTAGGAGGCAAACGGAAACTGCAGTACCTCCAGCGAGGCACGGCTGATGCGCTGCCACTCGGCTGCGCGCTTGGCCCACGGTGCATACTGGGTCAGCAGCCCGGTGACAATTTCGTCCAGCGCGTCTGCGGTGTACTCATGGGTGAAGTGAAATTCCAGCTCCTCATCCACCTGTAGGTAGGTAAGGCGCACCCGCATGGCGGGCAGCCCCTGCTGGCGGGCATAGATAGCCGCATAAATCTGGGCCTGCGCCCAGTGCTCGGGGCTTTGCTCCCCGGTAATCAGCTCTGGCGGCAGGGTTGTGGTTTTGATTTCGTCAATCGTTGGTGTGCCGTCTGTGTCGGTAAAGATACCGTCGGCACGGCCCTCCAGTATGTAGGCGACCCCGGCGCAGAGATAGTCCTGCTTAAGGCTGACTTCCGCCTGATAGTCCGGGTGCTCCTTGACGGCGGCGCGCTGCAGCTTGCGGTGCAGACGGGCGCCCTCCAGCGCACGGTCAAAGCCGGTAAAGCGGCTGTCGATGCTGCCGGTCCGCAATAAAAATTCCACCAGACGCCGGATCGGCAGCGTCAGTGCCAAATTTTCAGGCTCCATACCGCTTGCCCCCTTGCATTTGGTGGTATACTAGGTTTAATAGGTGTGCTCACAGATTTGTGTGATTTTCTCCCGCAGATTGACAAAGTCACCGAAAACCGCAGGCTTATTGACCGGATAGCGCAGCAGCGCTGCGGGGTGGTAGGTTGCCATAAACAGTGTGCCCTGTTTTTCAAAGAATTTGCCGTGGTCCCGGGAAATAGAAAAGCCGGGGTCCATCATCTGCTGAGCGGCCACGCGGCCCAGACAGACCACGATTTTGGGCCGGATGCACTGAAACTGCTGGCGCAGCCACGGCATACAGGCCTGGGATTCCTCCGGCAGAGGGTCACGATTCTGCGGCGGGCGGCACTTGACTATGTTGGCTATATAGACGTTGGTCTCGCGGCTCAGGTCAATGGCCTCAAGATAATGGTCGAGCAGCTGGCCGCTGCGCCCCACAAAGGGCAGGCCCTGCTCATCCTCACTGGCACCGGGGCCCTCGCCCACAAACATAACCTCAGCATCCGGCACACCCATACCGAACACAACATTTGTGCGGGTTTCGCACAGGCCGCAACGGCGGCAGGCCAGACATTGCTGCTGCAAAACATCTATTTCCATATGTAACACCTCAATGGTTTGACCGGGCGCGGTACGCCTGAACGGTAGCAATAAGGGGGATGCACTATGAGTTGGGGATATGCGGTTTTCCTGCGCGGGCTCTGCCTTGCGGCGGGGTATCTGTTCGGCTGTTTTCTCACCGCCGAGGTTGTGGCGCGCTGCACGGCGGGCGTCAGTGCGCGGGATATCGGCACCGGCAACCCGGGCATGGCCAATATAATGACCCACCTTGGCAAAAGGGCCGGCTTTCTTGTGCTGACCGGTGATGTGCTGAAAACCGCAGCTGCCTGCTGGTTCTGCTGGCAGGCCGCGCCGGAGCTGGGGCTTACTGCCCTGCTGTACGGCGGATTTGGGGCGGTGGTTGGCCACAACTGGCCGTTCTGGTGCCGTGGGCACGGCGGCAAGGGCGTGGCCGTAAGCTGTGCCTGGCTGATACTCTATCTGCCCATTACCGGCGTGCTGTGCTGCCTTGCGGGCGGCATTGCCGTGCTGCTGACCGGGTATCTGCCGCTGGGGGCTGTGCTGATTGCCGCGCTGGCTGTGCCCATTGCGTGGGTGCAGTACGGCACGGAAAGCGGCGTTGTGATGGCTGCCAGCGCGCTTATTATGCTCTCGCGGCATTGGCCAGGTTTGCAGCGGATACGCCGCGGCGAGGAGCCGCGCTTTTTCCAGCACCGGCACAACAGCGGCTAATAGTATGATACCACTGTGCGGCCCATATTGCAACGCTGCAAAATTGTGCGTTGCTATGCCGTATAGTACGCCGTGCAATTTTTTATCAAAATTTGCAAAAAAAGTGTTGACATTTTGCGCTGCAACCGCTATAATAGTCAACGTTGCAGCTGCCACGGCAGCGCACAAAGCTGGGTATGGCCCGGTAGTTCAGTTGGTTAGAACGCTAGCCTGTCACGCTAGAGGTCGTCAGTTCGAGCCTGATTCGGGTCGCCATATGCTGCTATAGCTCAGTTGGTAGAGCGCATCCTTGGTAAGGATGAGGTCAGCAGTTCAAATCTGCTTAGCAGCTCCAGCGCTGATGCCCACAGTGCAAGATACGCATTGTGGGCATTTATTATAGGGGCATAGCTCAGTTGGTAGAGCAGCGGTCTCCAAAACCGCGTGCCGAGGGTTCGAATCCTTCTACCCCTGCCAAAAGCCGCTTATCTCGTTTGAGGTAAGCGGCTTTTTGTTTACTATGGCGAAAACACCTGTGAAAATTTGTGAATTTTTTCTTTTTCTGAATATACCGCAAAAAATTCTGCCGGGACTTCTTCTGTGCCTTGCATTTGTACGGTTGCAATAAAATAAATTTGGCGCGGTGTGCCGGTATCTGACGCTGTATGGCCCATTTTTGACGCGCTCCGCTATAAATGATACCATAATACTGTAATTTTATAGTGTCAAATTGTGTATGCTCTGCCATTCTGGCAGGGCCGTGTTGCCGTGGCAGGCCATACCGCCTCCCTGCGCTCCTTTACCGAGCAGAACCCGGCGCTGTACCGTTATCTGGATGAATCCATGATGCCGCTGAATCTGGGCGTGGCCTTTGCCAAGGATTATGACCACGCATTTGTGGCGGATACCTCCGACTTCATTCAGGAGCGCGCCGATGAAAGCGGCGTGCATTTTGAGATGAAAACAGAGCTTGTCCACACCCACGTGGTGGGCAGCCCGCTGCATCTGCGTCAGGTTATCCAGAACGTGCTCTTCTATGCGGTCAAGTTCACGGCAGCATCCACGCATCCTGCCGTGAACTAGATTTTGACGGAAAGACACTGCAGCTGGAATTTGTCTGCGCAGATACCGGCATCGGTATGAGCGAGGAATTTCTGAAATGCGTGTTTGAACCGTTCGAGCAAGAGGACGCCTCCGCACGGTCGCAGCTCATCGGCACCGGTCTGGGTCTGGCCATTGCCAAGGAGATTCTGGACCTGTGCGGCGGTACGATTTCCGCCGCCAGCACGCAGGGCAAGGGTTCAACCTTTACTGTGCGGCTTCCGCTTGCCGTGGACACGGCACAGGCCGCGCTGCCGCCCGCAGACCGGGTTGCGGATTCCATTGAGGGTGTGCGGATTCTGATTGCGGAGGATAACGAAATCAATATGGAAATCGCGCATTATATGCACGAAACCCGCGGTGCCATCATCACTGTGGCCCACAACGGCCGTGAGGCGGTGGACTTGTTTGCCGCCGCAGCGCCGAACAGCTATGATGTGATTCTGATGGACATTATGATGCCCGAGATGGACGGTCTGGAGGCCACCCGCGCCATCCGCGCCATGAGCCGTCCGGACGCCAAGACAGTGCCGATTTCCGCTATGACCGCTAACACCTTTGTGGAGGACATCAACCAGAGCATTGCCGCTGGTATGAACGAGCATCTGTCCAAGCCGCTGAACATTGACGATATCATCAAGACTATCTGCAAGTACACCCATCCATAAAGCCATGCCGTCCCGGAGCTGCACAGCCCCGGGGCGGCGTTTTTGTGTATGGGGCGGCAGGTTGACATTTCACCCGGCACGCAGTATACTGTATACAACCAACTGTTGTATAAGCTTTGAGGGAAGGAGGCAACGAAATGCCGGACAGAACGTATCTTGCGATTGACCTGAAATCCTTTTACGCATCGGTGGAGTGTGTGGCCCGCGGGCTGGACCCGCTGACAACCAATCTTGTCGTGGCGGATGTTTCCCGCACTGAGAAAACCATCTGTCTGGCCGTCTCGCCGTCCCTCAAGGCGCACGGCATACCGGGCCGCGCCCGTCTGTTTGAGGTGGTGCAGAAGGTGCGTGAGGTCAACGCATGGCGGCGCACCAAGGCACCGGGGCGGCAGTTCACCGGCAAATCCAGCAACGCCCCCGAGCTGGCCGCCCACCCGGACTGGGAGCTGGACTATATCATCGCCCCGCCGCATATGGCCCGCTATATGGCGGAAAGTGCACGGATTTACGCGGTATACCTCAAATACATCGCGCCCGAGGATATCCACAGTTATTCCATCGACGAGGTCTTTATCGACGCCACGGCCTATCTGCCACTGTATAACCTGACGGCGGAGGAGTTTGCCCGCAAGCTGATTTCCGAAATTTTGCAGACCACCGGCATCACAGCCACGGCGGGCATCGGCAGCAACCTGTATCTGGCCAAGGTGGCTATGGATATTCAAGCCAAGCACGTCCCGCCGGACGTAAACGGCGTGCGGATGGCCCGGCTGGATGAGCAGAGCTACCGCCGCAACCTGTGGGAGCACCGCCCGCTGACGGATTTCTGGCGGGTGGGCCACGGCTACGCCAAAAAGCTGGAGGCACACGGTCTGTACACGATGGGGGACATTGCCCGGTGCTCTCTGGGCGGGCCAACAGACTTTTACAATGAGGAGCTGCTCTACAACCTGTTTGGCGTCAATGCCGAGCTGCTCATCGACCACGCGTGGGGCTGGGAGCCCTGCACCATGCAGGACATCAAGGTCTACAAGCCGGAGACCACCAGCATCGGCAGCGGGCAGGTGCTGCACTGCGGCGCGGACTACGCGCAGACGCGCCTGATTGTGCGGGAAATGGCCGACCAGCTTGCCATGGATTTGTTGGAAAAGGGCATGATGACAAAGCAGCTGGTGCTGACCATCGGTTATGACATTGAGAACCTGACGGACCCTGTGCGGCGGGCGGGCTACCACGGCCCGATTACTGTTGACCGCTATGGCCGCAGGGTGCCCAAGGCGGCCCACGGCACGGCCAACCTTGCGCACTACGCCTCCTCTTCGCGGCAGATTCTGGAGGCCGTGACCCAGCTGTATGAGCGCATTATGGACAAAAACCTGATTGCCAAGCGGCTGAACCTGACGGCCTGCAATATCCTGAAGGAGGACGCTGCCAAGGAGAGGGAATCCTATGAGCAGATGGACTTCTTTTCCATCTCCGCGGCCGCACAGACGCAGAAGGCTGCCGAGGAAAAGGAACTGGAACGGGAGCGTAAGCGGCAGGAGGCGCTGCTGGCCATCCGCAAGAAATTCGGCAAGAATGCCATTTTAAAAGGAATGGATTTGCAGGACGGCGCAACCACCCAGCAGCGCAACGCGCAGATTGGAGGGCACAACGCATAATGGGCCGCTATGAGGATATTATCGGCTTGCCGCATCACGTCTCTGCGCGCCACCCGCAGATGCCCCGCGGGGACCGCGCCGCGCAGTTTTCGCCCTTTGCGGCGCTGACAGGACTGGAAGCCACTTTGCAGGAAACGGCCCGCCTGACCGACCGCCGCATTACGCTGGACGAGTATGAGCAGGCCGCGCTGGATGCAAGGCTGCAAACGCTGCGCGGCACCATAAAGACTCAGCCGCAGGTCACTGTGACCTACTTTGTGGCGGATGCCTTCAAGGAGGGTGGCACCTACTGCACTGCAGTAGGCAAGGCCAAAAAGCTGACCGATGAAAACAGTCTGGTTTTCACGGACGGCACCACTATCCCCGTGCCGGACATACTGGCGCTGGAGCTGGTGTGACCACGGAACAGAAACAATCAAAAGCCGCTTACCTCAAACGAGATAAGCGGCTTTTGGCATCAACTGATAATACTGTTATGGCTTCAAGAAATTTCACTCAAAAATGAAGCAGTAGCGGTGGAAGCGGACCTATACGAATTTGTTCTATAAACTGGAAGTGGTCACCATGTTCATCACTTATTTATACACGTTTGTAAATAATGGGATCATCGTATCCAAAAGTCCGCTTTCCGTTAACTTCTATAATTTCAGATACTTCCAAACAACTATCAGAAAACTTTTCCCAAAGCTTAAATGTCATTACTGGTGAAAACTGACTTGTGCTGCCTCCCTCCCAGATGCCATCATTTTCATGATAAAGTGCCGGAGTAAACTTTTTAGATTTTTTCAGTTCACTATAATCAACATTTTTCATAGAATCATATGAGAATGTATTTTTGTCTTCTTCTTCCGGAATCTCATAGGAGGAAAGTAAAATTCCATCTTCATTTTCTGTAATAAGGAAAAGGTGCGGTGATGCATGACGGTTACCATTGGTCTCATAGTAACTTTCTTCAACAACAAATTTTCCATTGAAATCTTGAGGAATATTATTTATTTTGTCATTGCAGACTGTATTTACATGCTTAGCATAAGGATATATTTTTCCTGTTGCCTGCATCATATCAAACTGTTCTTTGTTATTAAAATGTCCCGTCATCATATTAACAAAATTATCAAGTTGTATCATATAATTTTACCTCCAAATCCCGATTGATAGAACAAATATACACCAATAATTATATATCTTTCCATTTTTTATATAGCCACTTGGGCAATTTTATAAACTGAATTTTATCTCTCAATCACTTGAATCTATATTTCCCTTTTCCATGACCTTTAACAGACTCTATTATTTCATTCTCCAACATCAGATTTATGATTTCTGATGCACGAGATGATTTTAATCCAGTGACCTGTTCAACAATAGAACGTCCGAAGATAGTATCTCTACCACATTTTTCAAACAAAGTAACTACATGCATAGCAGTTTTATTTCTAACAGATTCGTCAATATTTGCCAAACACTTTTCAATGTCCGATTTTGTATCTTCAATGTCCGATTTTAGCAACCCACTTATGTGCATGGAACGATTATGAAGCTCATTCTTTTCATCCAAAAGCAAATTTCTAAGAAACAACTCTAAATATT